>JABAOH010003107.1_pt1 | contig 278714 bp, 238 predicted proteins | sample 7062181 | NCBI WGS metagenome assembly JABAOH01 (sample SAMN14538630, study PRJNA623070) | marine sediment metagenome | biome: marine biome [ENVO:00000428]; feature: marine pelagic biome [ENVO:01000023]; material: deep marine sediment [ENVO:00002113]; isolation source: pool of 5 deep marine...
ATGTTCTTGACGGTGTGTTCGCCAAGATACTCATAGCCCAAAGCAAGTTTGTTCTCGATATGCTCATACACAGTTCCTGAAATGGAGATACCGCCACCCTCAGCCAGACCCTCGACCCGAGCGGCAGTGTTCACGCCATCCCCGTAGATCCGCTCTCCCTCTTCGATGACATCGCCAAGGTTGACCCCGATGCGAAACTCCATCTTTCGGTTCTCCGGCACCTCGGCGTTCCTGGCTCTGAGCTCCTCCTGGATCTCTACGGCACAACGGACCCCATCGACCACACTCTTGAATTCTGCCAACACATTATCCCCAGGAGAATCGACTATCCGGCCCCGATGCTTCTGAATCAGGTTGGCNNCGGATGGTTGCCTCTTCATCCTCACCCATAAGACGGCTGTAGCCTTTGACATCCGCACTGAGGATAGCGGTGAGCTTTCGTCCATAGCGCTCATTTGTCATGGAGTCACTCCTCTGGGGATTCGGGAGCGAATGAAGACGTGTTGCGACGCGGTTGATTTTCGGAAATCACCGACTTGGAGTGTATCCCAAGGGCGATAAGATGACAAGTTTTGTCGGAGCTTTTGATTTCCTTCTTCCTAACCACGGTGTTTAATGGACGATGACGTCGCAGGCCAGAAGAGGACGAAAAATGTTTATTTCTGTTTGAGATCTTGCATAGACTGAGGGTAGGCGAGTCTGCGAATGTTAGAAATAGGTCGGCCAGCCCCTTTTCTACGAGAGTTTGAAGAAGAAAATTGACTTAACTCCGGGGTATGCTATCATGTCTTTTTACCGCCTGTGGACTTGACGCTCAAGATTTCGCACTGTCGAATCCGATTCGATGGGGAACCCGCTCTTTGACACCCGAAGGGACGGGTTTTTCAATGGGTAGGTTCACCTCACGAATTTACGATTATTGAGGCTCGTCCTCGGCAAAGAGAACTTTCATATGAGCAATAGATAAATAACACTGTGATTTCGATTATCTGACGTTCACCTGCCATCGGATTCGAACAAAAACAGAGAACGAGAGTGGATGAAAAAGGCCGATAAACCACACGTGCATGAATGCGCGCCTGAGACGAGAGGACGCCTTATACACTGGTCCTTTTTTTACGACCCTATTGTCCGCTTATTTCTTCTGGGGAGAGAGCGAGCCATGCGGAGGATGACCCTGGAATTGGCTCAGATAGAGCCAGGCGACAAAGTGCTTGATGTGGGTTGTGGTACCGGCAGCCTGACCATTTCGGCCAAGGAAGCATCCGGCCCGGTCGGTGAGGTACATGGCATCGACGGCGCTCCAGAAATGATTCATGTGGCCCGGCAAAAGGCCGCCCGAGCGGGAGTGGATATCGGGTTCCATGTTGGCCTGATCGAAGACATTCCCTTCCCAGATGATCGTTTCGACGTTGTTTTGAGCAGCTTGATGATGCACCATTTGCCTGGCGACCTGAAAAAGCAGGGTATTGCCGAGGTCCACCGCGTGCTGAGGTCGAATGGGCGCTTCCTGGTTTTGGATTTAGAGCCGCCGAAAACCTTACTGATTCGGTTCCTTATCGCCCATCCACACATGGAGGGTAATGTCCGAGAACTACATTCACTCATGGATGATGTCGGTTTTGGAGAGATAGAGGCGGGAATGACCCGTTACCGAATACTCTCGTTCATAAAAGGGAAGGCAAGGAAGGTGAAGTGTGGGCAAGAATAAAAGCGACCCGAACCACAGCCAGCAACATGGATACAGCCATACTCACGGCGCTGTGGATCCATCTGTTTTTACGACTCAAAGAGGTATTTGGGCTGTAAAGGTCTCTTTCTTTGGGCTGATCGCGACGGCCTTCCTTCAGATCATTGTCGTGTTTTTGTCAGGGAGCGTGGCACTTTTTGCCGATACAATTCACAATTTAGGTGATGCTGCCACGGCCATCCCACTCTGGATTGCTTTTGTGCTCGCACGGCGAAGCCCCAGCAAACGGTTTACTTATGGCTACGGGCGGGTGGAAGACCTTGCCGGTGTGGCAATCGTACTTACCATCCTGTTCAGTGCCATCGTTGCTGGATATGAATCCATTGACCGTCTTCTGGTCCCCCGGACCCTAACGTATCTCTGGGCAGTTATCGGCGCGTCGGTGATTGGGTTCCTTGGCAATGAGGCCGTGGCGGTATTTCGCATCAAAGTTGGCAAAGAGATCGGTAGCGCTGCCCTTATAGCCGATGGTTATCATGCCCGTGTGGATGGATTGACCAGTCTGGCCGTCCTTTTCGGTGCGGTGGGGGTCTGGGTCGGTTTTCCGTTGGCGGACCCTATTGTCGGGTTACTTATTACGGCCGCAATTTTCCGCATTGTATGGCAATCCGGTAAATCCGTTTTCACCCGCCTACTCGATGGAGTCGATCCGGAGGTGATAGACGAGATCAAGCATGCGACAAAGCACACCCGGGGAGTTCATGAGGTGACCGAAGTCAGAGTAAGATGGTTAGGTCACCGACTTCATGCGGAGGTAAATATAGCCGTGAGCCCTGAGCTCTCTATTGAGAGTGGTCATGAAATCGCTAAAGAAGTGCGACATCAACTCCTTCATCATCTGCGCTATCTGTCCAATGCCACCATACATATTGATCCGGTAACTGCCTCTGGTGAAGAACATCATCGCATGGCTGACCATGAACACGGCGATTCGCCTGTTCATTCTCATTCGTAGCCATAGTTCACACCAGTCATCAAAGGCTGCCGAGAAGGGCCTGCCCAATTAACAATCGGTATCACCTATTCGAGCACCGGGGAAATAGAATAAAGCAAAAACCTATGATTACAGATCAGTGCCGAGCAACTTAGACTCTGGCCTATAATTCCCCTTCCTCCTTCCAGATTCTCATCTGCTCCTGGTAGGAGGGTGGAAATGTCGCCTCAAAATCGAAGAAACTCGTGATGGGATATCTAATTCCGGCTTTATGGGTCTTAGCCAACCCATCGAGAACGGTCTCAATCTTTGAGGCCGGAATAAGAAAAGACATCTCATAGTCCTGGGTCATGCCAAAGATCCTATCCCCATTTCCGGGGACCACAAAACGGCATTCGTTCTTTTTCATCACAGTGATAATGGCACCACACCCCAGCCGGCCCATGGACGAGGATTGGATCGCTCCCCCTTCGTTATACAGGGTCCCCTGAATGAGTCTCATGACTTGGGCGGGATTGCCATAGACTATCAGCAAATCGGGTTCAAATGTGGTCCGATTCAGGGGGGCAACGAGAATGTGGCTGTAGAGATCGTATTCGAAGCGATCAACGAGGTCTTCCTCTTTTTTTCCTGCCTCCTTGGTGGCGGTAAACATTCCCTCAGCCAGATTGCCCTGATCGAAAAACTCAATATTCTTGAAAAAGCCGAAGGGGGCAGCCCCGAGGGAACACTGCATGTCTTCCTTTCCCATAGCAACTGCCCATCCCAACTTCCGGGCCATACCGATGCCCTGGCAGATGGCAACGCGTTTTTTCATCTGCTGAAAGGGACGTCGGGTTTTTTCGGGGATTTCATCCTCAGATTTTAGCATCTTTATGGCCACTGGAAACGTGAGTGGACGAATATAGGTATTCAGCGCCTGTTCTATCTCTTTTGGATCCGACATGACAGCCTCCTTTGGTATCGTATTCCGGCCTATTTTCCTGTCCTCGCCCTGATTTCCCTGACTAAAAGGGGAACGATTTTCCTGAAATCCTCGATGGCTATGACATCTGATACATCACACATGTCGGCATTCGGATCCGTGTTAATGGTGATCACGTGTTTTGATTGATCCATTCCGACCACATGATGCATGACCCCGGAGATCCCAACTCCTATGTACAAGCTGGGACGAACCGTCTTTCCGCTCTGCCCTATCATTTGGCCCTCGTCGGCCCACCCTTCGTCGACCGGCGGGCGGGTGGCGCCGACGGCACCCCCTAAGGCACTGGCCAGTTCTTCGATCATCTTCCAATCGTCCCGGCTGCCAATTCCCCACCCACCGGCAACGACCACCTCCGCCTTCTCAAGGGGCATTCTTACTGGCTCCTTGCTCTCTATCTCAAGCACTTCAGGTCCCAGGTTCCTTTCAGGAAGTTGAACGCCTAATGCTATGACTTCCCCCTGTCTTTCCGTTGGCGGGATGGCCTTCATGGTGCCTGGCATCACTGTCGCCATCTGGGGGCGACGTTCAGGACAGGTTATTGTGGCAATAACACCGCCGCCCCAACCTGGCACGACTTGCAGGAGTCTTCCTTCCCTATCCAGCTTAAGGTCGATACAATGAGCTGACAGACCGGTTCGAACCTTGGCGCTTACTCTGGGAGCGAGTTCGACTCCTATTGCTGTTGCCCCTATCAGCAGGATTTCGGGGCGATACTCTCGAATAAAACGCTCCATCACGAGGGTATACGGGATGAGTCGATAGGTTTCTAAACTGGGAGTATCGGCCACGAAGACCGAATCTGCCCCATAATTGATTAACGTTTGGGCAAGGGGCGTGATGTTATGACCCAGAAGCACTGCGGTGACCCCGGTCTTTGCCTGCTCGGCCAATTCTCGGGCTTTACCCAAGAGTTGGAGGCCCACATCATGACACTGGCCGTTCCGCTGTTCGGCGAAAACACAAACGCTCCCTTCCGTGTGGACACTCACAGAACGACCCCCCAATATTAGATAATGCCGTACGAACGAATTTTATCTATAATCTTCTGGACGATCTCCTCTGGTGAGCCTTCTAGTTTTTCCTTTGCCCTATTGAACCGACGGATTTCTAGACCCGCCATCTTGGTGGGAGAACCTTCGAGGCCGATAAGCTTCTGCTCGATCTTGACATCCTCGTTGGAAATTACCTGGATCTCTTTCGAGTCGGCCGATATGATCCCAGTGAAGGGAATGTATCGAGGCTTGTTGAGTTCCTTGCGAACAGAAAGGACCAGAGGGAGCGACGCCCTCAGCTTGACCTGGCCATGCTCGACCTTCTGGGTGATGATGACATGACGATGTCCCACCCAATCTAGGTCGACAACATGCATCACGCTCTGCACATCCAAAAGCTCACCCAGCTGTGAACATACCTGAGCCGTAGATCCATCAATGGTCGAATTACCGCAAAAAACAAGGTCGAATTGCCCGATCCATCGGCACCCTGCCGCTAAAATGAATGCCGTTGCGAGGGTGTCGGAGCCAGCAAAGAGGGGGTCTGATAACAGTACCGCCCGATCGGCACCCATGGCCAAGCCTTCCTTGAGGTTTGAGGTGGCAGAAGGGGGTGCCATGGACAGCAAAACGACCTCTCCACCGTCCGCCTCACGAAGTGATAGGGCTGCCTCTAGGGCATGTTTGTCCAGTGGATTGATGATGCTCGGAATCCCTTGACGCCTCAATGTTTTCGTCATGGGATCCATGGTTATCTCGTGCCAGTGTTTGGGATCGGGCACTGGTTTGATACAGACGATGATCCTTTTCATGCCTTCACTCTTCTTGTTAGAATGTTCAAGGTCTACTAGGGATTCTTCTTAAAAGGCGCCATGGCGGCCCTGGCTAGTACAACTTTACCGATCTCTGCCGTCCCCCCAGCAGGGATAGTGACCATCGCGTCTCTGAGCAAGCGTTGAACTCTGTATTCCCTCATAATTCCATAGGAACCATGAATTTCGATGGCCTTTTTCGCGGCATTTGCGGCCGCTTCACAAGTATAGGACTTTGCGAGCGCTGCTTCGATGTCGCAGCGCATATTTTGGTCTTTGGACCAGCTCGCCCGATAGCAAAGGAGCCGAGCGATTTCAAGTTGTGAGTAGATTTCTGCCACCTGGAATTGAATTGCCTGAAGGCTACTGATAGGCTTGCCGTAGAGCACCCTTTCAGAAGCAAATTTGCAAGCGTCCTCATACACGGCAGTTAAGATACCCAGAGCGACAGCAGCCATACCTGTTCTCCCTGTCTCGCTAATCGTCTTGATGGCGACAGCCAATCCGCCCCCCTCTTGCCCGAGTAAATTCTCTTTAGGGACCTCACAGTTATCAAATATCAGTTCTCCCGTGTTGGCGCCTCGCAAACCAAATTTGTTCTCCTTTCGACCTAACTTTGCTCCCGGTGCATCTTTCTCGACGATAAAGGCGCTCAATCCTTTTGCGCCCTCCGAAGTCCGTGCAATGACTATCCAGAAATCAGATGTGTGGGAGTTCGTGATGAAACATTTACGCCCGTTCAACGTGTACTTTCCGCCCCTTAATTCGGCTGACGTCCTCATCCCGACCACGTCTGATCCACCAGTTGGATCGGTAACCGCGACACACCCCATGGTTTCGCCTTTTGCCAGCGGGGGGAGGTATTTCTCCTTCTGGGTGTCTGTCCCGTAGTCCTGGATATTCGCACATCCCATATGATGAACTTGCAAGGCCATTGGGACCGCAGCACAGACCCTACCCAATTCCTCGAGAACGATGGTACGAGCGACATATCCTAAGCCGACACCGCCATACTCTGGTGGCGTAATCACTCCGGTAATTCCCAAACTGCCCATCGGTTGCAAAAGCTCGGTAGGGAACTCACCTGTCTCCTCCATGGCCTCGACCTTCGGGCTTATCTCATTCTCACTAAACTCCCTGACTGATTTCCTCAACATCTCTTCTTTTTCGGAAAACCTAAAATCCATCGGTATCCCTCCTTAGAGTGACTCTTTGAGAATCGATGATTGTCTTCTGGTGCCCCTCGAAAGGGCGATCAATACTGGGTTTTTTACGAACCGAACCCTCAGCTTTGTCCTTCTTTCCCACCCAGGCTTAGCAATCCAAGGATGATGAGAAATCCGCCGTATTTCACTGAAGACTCGGCGGAAATGGCTGCTGTAGAGCCAATATATCCGAGACTAGGCGGTAGATCAAGAGAGAGCTAAACGCCCACTTGTCCAGAATCTGAACCCGGTGACGAGCCTCCCCCTGTGTTCGGCTCATTGCGGCCATGAATCCTCGGTTTGCGCCCGGCCGAACAGGTCGAATGAATGGGACTCACGTGGAGACCCGTCGCCCCTAGTCGGAGTATGATTCGTCCTGCCACCAGGCTGTATAAACAAGGGGATTCCCTAGATGGTCCGGGACGTTGAGATAGATGGCCCAACCTTGACAGTCTAAATCCGCTCTGCTAGAATTTCTTCCCAATTTTCTGGCAAAGCGGTGCAGCACATGAATCTTCATCGCTGATAGAGGAGGTTGCCGATTTTGGTAAGCCGTCGTGTTCAGCACGGCTTTCGGAATCGGGCTCTGCACAGGGAGGCGCAGGTGATCAGAGTTGCTGGAATTCAAATGGCATGCAGTCAAGCCAAGGAAAAGAATGTTGAACGGGCGATAAAGCTGGTCAGTCTTGCCGCGGAACGGGGATCACAAATTGTCTGCCTCCAGGAGCTGTTTCACACCCACTGGTTTCCACAGAGTATCAACAAGGACAACTTCAAGCTTGCCGAGGCCTATGACGGGCCGACTATTGCAGCTATGCAGCCGTTGGCACGGGAGAAAAAAGTGGTCCTTGTCTGTCCAATCTTCGAAAAAGATGGCGAGGGTACATTCTACAATTCCGCCACTGTAATTGACTCGGGAGGTGAGATTCTGGGAGTCTATAGGAAAGTTCATATTCCACAGATTCCCCTGTGGGAGGAGAAGTCCTACTTCACTCCAGGCAATGGGGGTTTTCCTATTTTTTCAACATCCTACGCAAGAATCGGTGTACAGATATGCTGGGACAACTTCTTCCCGGAGGGGACCCGGTGTCTCGCCTTGAAAGGAGCTCAGATTATTTTGGCACCGACAGCAGCTGCATTTGCTTCTCAGAATCGCTGGCTGACAATGATCGCTGCCAACGCCATGACCAATGGTGTTTTCGTCTTGAGGGTTAACCGTGTGGGGAGTGAGGAAAAACAGGATTTCTATGGAAAGAGCTTCTGTGTGGGGCCAGAAGGTGAACTCCTGGGGAGTCCCAGCGGTATTAAGGAAGGCATTCTATTTGCCGATGTTGATCTCCAGGCAATTGCAAGATACCGGAAAGAGTATCCTTTCCTGCGTGATCGGCGGCCGAAGGTCTACAAGGACATCTCCCACCCAGCTTCTGCAGATCCTCTGATGTAGGAAGATACCAATAACGAGATGTAGAACGGAAGGCGAGTGTTTTGTGCGCCTCAATGGATGGAATGAAGGAGGAATTCCTCCGGTATCATGAGGGCACGTCGAGAAATCGATTATCTGGAATCTGCCATGACCGATGGTTTCAGGCAGAGAACAAGAATACCTTTTTGAAAAGACATCTGAATGAAGAACATACTGAGAAATATCCTTGTGGACGCCGTCAGAAGAGCCCTGGAGACGGATGGGACAGGGGGCGTTGATGTCCCTCCGGTTTTGCTCGAAACGCCGCGAGTCTCCGGCCATGGGGATTATGCCACAAATATTGCCATGATCCTTGCCTCTCGAAAAAGCACACCTCCTCGAACACTGGCGGAGGCAATTGTTGCACATATTGGGGATCCTGAGGGACTCATAGATCGAGTGGAAATTGCTGGCCCTGGTTTTATCAATGTTTTTGTCCAGAAGACTGCTTGGATTCCTCTTCTCGAGCAGATTGAACGTGAGGGTTCCAATTATGGCGAAAGCCAGATTGGGCAGGGGAGGCGGGTTCAGGTGGAATTTGTGAGCGCCAATCCCACTGGACCGCTTCATGTTGGCCACGGGCGCGGCGCTGTGACAGGGGATGTTCTCGCTCGAATCCTGAAAAAGGTAGGATATAGAGTCTCGAAGGAGTATTATATCAATGACATCGGAAGTCAAATCGAAACCCTGGGCAGATCCGTCTGGGCCCGATACCTCCAGATTCTCGGCAAGCAGATTCCCTTCAAAGAGAATTGGTACCAGGGAGAGTATATCGTTGATATCGCGCAAGAGATCAACAAAAGGAGAGGGGAAGAGCTTCTCAGATGGCAGGAGTCGGAGGCCGTCGCTTTTTGTCGCTCCTTTGCAGTCCCCTGGATCATGGATGGCATTCGGAGAGATCTCCGGGAGTTCGGTGTTCGTTTTCAGAACTGGTTTAGCGAAGAAAAACTTCATGCTAGGCGGATGGTAGGTCGGACCATCCAGGTTCTCCGGAAAGAGAAGCTCGCCTATGACCGGGATGGTGCGACCTGGTTCCTGAGTACCCGCTACGGAGACGAGAAGGATCGAGTGCTCATAAAAGCCGATGGTTCAACGACATACTTTGCCTCGGACATCGCGTATCACTGGGACAAATATCGACGAGGATTCGATACCGTCATCAACATCTGGGGAGCGGATCATCACGGCTATATTCCACGGATGGAGGCCGCTGTACAGGCCCTCGGACGAGATAAGGAGGATCTCAAGATCGTTCTTGTCCGATTGGTCAACCTGCTAATCGATGGCACCCCTTTGGCCATGTCAACTCGGGCAGGACAGTTCACGACATTACGGGAGGTTCTCGATGAGGTAGGTCGAGATGCGTCACGTTTCTTCTTTCTCATGAGGCGGTCTGACAGTTCCCTCGACTTTGACCTTAGCCTGGCCAAGAAGAAGGAGAGTGACAATCCGGTTTATTATGTGCAGTATGCCCATGCCAGAATTGCCAGTGTCTTGAGAGAGGCTCGCAGGCGTGGCATATCGGTTCCGTCATTCACGGAAGTAAACAAGGAATGCTTCTCTCTGTCAGAGGAAATCGACCTCATAAAGGCGCTGTCCGTGTTCCCGGAGGTCGTTGAGGGAAGTGCCCTGTCACTCGAACCTCATCGGATCTGTTTCTACGCTCAGAATTTGGCAAGCCTTTTTCACTCTTATTACAATTTGGGCAATAAGAATAGGGCCTTAAGGATCATTGGCGATGATCATGAAACCACAATGGCGCGACTTTTCTTGGCAAAGACCGCCCGCATCGTTCTTGAAAATAGTCTGAGAATGCTCGGCGTCTCAGCTCCGAACCGCATGTAGGAGAACCCGATTCGTGGTCAAGGATCTCAAAGGATATTGGGATAAGGCTGACAAAAAACCAAAATCAACGGGTTGGACTATCCTTCTGATTTCGCACATGGCGATCTTTGTCGTGGGCCTAACGTTGGGTCAGTGGATGGGTCATCGTTTTGCTCATGTGTCTCCACCCCAGGAGAATGTCGTCGAAAAGGCGACGCCTGACAGGGAGAGGGTTTCGAAATCGGGGGAAGATGAGGGCAAACAGGAGCCCAGGGTCGCAGTCAAACAGGACAAAGCCGCAAAAACTCCCGAGGGGACGCTGAATCAGTCAGAGGGCGAGCCTCAGTTCACTTTCTATGAGTCCCTCCGGAAAGAGAAGACACCCGGCGTCGAAATCCAGAAGAAGAGCATGGAGAATCAAAAAACAGCTAGTTCTAAAGGTCCGGGACTTGTCTCCCAACCAAAAAGAGACCGGTCTCAGGAAAAACCGCTGAGCTCGGTGTCCCGAGTCTACTATGTTCAGGTATCCTCTTTTCGAGAGGAAGGAAGGGCACGAGATCTTGCAGAGCGGCTCAAGGAAAGGGGCTATGCGGCTGAGGTCATGTCAAAAGTTATTATCGATCAAGGCATCTGGTATCGGGTCCGTATCGGCCCCTTCGGAAATCAGAAAGAAGCCAACGAAAAGGCGGTGGCAGTCAAGAAGAGTGAGAAAGTCGAGCCCTTTGTTACGGCTGAAAAACGAGTGGAGTAACCGTGATCCTACTCATCGATCCGTTTGCTCACCAAATAACTTGAACGAAGGAGTGAAGAAAAGACATGGTGCAAAAGCGTAAGAGGCAAAAGAGTCAGGTAAGAGAATGGACGGAAGCAATTGTCTTCGCCCTGGTCATTGCGTTGTTTATCAGAACTTTCATCGTCCAGGCTTTCAAAATTCCTTCAAGCTCAATGGTGCCTACCCTGGAGGTAGGAGACCACATTTTGGTCTGGAAATTCATCTACGGGGTAAAGATCCCGTTTATTGACAAGAAGCTAATGGTAAGAAGCCCCGACCGAGGGGATATCGTGGTTTTTCTCTACCCTAAAGACAGAAGCAAGGATTTTATCAAACGGGTCATCGCATTGCCAGGAGAAAGGATTCAGATAGTTGGCAAGGAAATCCTCATAAATGACAGACCTATAAAAGACCCGTGGGGGTATTATGTGAGAAACGATGGGGACGCCGAATCGGTTGGAGATAATTATGGTCCAAGAATCGTTCCACCCAATTCTCTCTTTGTTATGGGTGATAACCGGGATAACAGCCAGGACAGCAGATTTTGGGGGTTTGTGGACGTCGATTCTGTCAAAGGGGAAGCGTTTATCATCTATTTCTCTTGGGACAAGAGATCTCGCAATTATTTGAAGAAAATCCGCTGGACCCGGCTTGGGCACCTCATCCGGTAGGTGAGTGAGTCCGCGTGGTTTGATGGTAATTTCTACTCGCTAATGCCGTTACCCTAACCGCGTCCGCTTCTGCCGGACCGAAATTTTTCATATGCCGCTCTCTCCCAGCACGTCGATCCCGCCCTTTAGGACGCCGCGATCTCTGTGTCTCGAACGGAAAATATTGAACCGCTCTTTTCGGGAGAGACAGATGCATTCGGGCTCCAACCAATTGGGAAAAGTGTGCTTACGAAGAAACCGTTTCGAGGGCTAGCTTTCTCTCTCCACATCGCGGGTCGGTGAGGTGAGGATCAACCTAGCACGAGCTATGTCTCTGCCAATCTGTTTGACCAAGGTCTCTGAGGTTTCAAAAGCCTCTTCTCCCCGAATTCTCTGGACGAAGGCGACCTGAATCTCTTTTCCATAGATGTTACGGTCAAAATCGAGAATGTGGACCTCCACTGAGAACCGATTTCCCCCAAATGTTGGATTTACACCGACATTCGCCACTCCCCCGTATGTCTGATTGTCGATTACAACCTCCACCGCATAGACTCCCTTCTTAGGATAGAGTTCGTTAAGGATCTCCACATTCGCTGTTGGTACCCCGAGCAGTCTGCCCCGGGCTGTTCCCCATATAACCTTGCCAAGAACCATGTAGTGGCGTCCCAGGAGCGTTGCCGCTTCAGGCATGTCTCCGCGTTCAATGAGTCTTCGGATTGCCGAGCTGCTGACAGTCTGGTTGTTCACCCGAAGGGGACCGACGATTTTCAGTTGGAAACCAAATTCCGTGGCATACCTCCCGAGATCCTCAACGCTGCCCTGCCTTCCCCGACCGAATGAGTAATTATACCCCACGATGATTGTATGTGGTCTCAGTCGATCGATGAGGATGGATTTCACAAACTCTCGTGCCGACATTGCCGCGAAATCCCCGGTAAACTCTGCACAGATCACCACATCAATTCCAGCCCTCTCAAACAACATCATCTTCTTTTTGAAGGGGGTAATAAGGGGCGGGCATCGATCGGTTTGGAGAACCTTGAGTGGGTGGGGCTCAAAGGTGAAGGCGATGGATTCGCCCTTTGCGTCCCTGGCTTCTTTTTTCGTCCGTTCGAGAATGAGCTGGTGTCCTCTGTGAACGCCGTCGAAGTTTCCGAGAGCCACCGCGGGGTTTCTAAAAGGCCGCTTGATCCTGTCGATTCCGACTATTATCTCCATTTTCAATCGCACCAGGGATGAAAAGACAAAAACACGAAAAAACTTCTCACACGCTCAGGGGAAAACAATTATTATTCGAGCAGGGGCCTGATGTCAATTCATCAAAAGGAACTATCGTCGGAAGGGGGGACCGCCCGGTTGCGGAGGATAAACTCACCCTGTTGGGTGACGTTTCAGACTGATTCTGAATTCCTCCGTGGAATACTCCCCCGTCCCCTTTTGATCCTATCTCCGGTTCACGGCTGTTCCCTGAGGCACATCCTCATTCCTTATCTTCCAAGTCAGTCTGGAGGACAACCGCATCCTCCGGTCTCAGGGAACTCCTCTCATGAAAAACAGATTGACAGGGAGGCCTTCATTGTATTAAGCTGCGTCTTGAAAGGTAACCCCCGAACCCGCAGCGTGTTGGAAGGAGAAAGATACACACCGTAATATTTTTCGGCTCGCGGCGTTTCTGAAAACGGATCTTTTCGGCGACATACCATGATACCGGCAGTCTTAGATGAAAGAAGGAAGTATTCTCGAGTTTCTGCTGGCCTTCATGTGGCCTTTTGCCTCAACGGGGATATCCTAAGCACAACAACTGAAAACATCAGCATCGGCGGAATGAGGATTCTAGCCCCGCCAACGATGCCTAGCGGAAAGGTTTTCGACTTCATTATTACCCTTAAGGGAGAACCTGTTGAAACCAGGGGCCGCGTCGTCCATGTGTCGCATGACGGAATCCATGTCGGCATTCAATTCGAAAGAGCCCTTCGCCACGACTGGGGATCCTCGGCCAAATCATCGAAAGAGATCTCTCTTGATGCCGAATATTTCTCTGAAGAGATAAAATTTGAGTGAAGACCTCGTGCCGGCCTTTATTCCCCTTTCTCAATTTCCATGAAGATTTTCCCACGGCTGAAGAGCCTAACCTCACCTGTGGATTCAGAGATCACGACGGCGATCGCTCCAGTCACGTTGGTTATTCCTGCCGCGGCACGATGGCGGCTTCCGAGGCCCTGAGGAATCTCAATAGTCTCCCCTGATGCGTCCAGGTGCCTCCCCGCGGCAATAATAACTCCGTCATTCCGGATGACGAATGCTCCATCAATTGAGGAGAATTCTTTGATTGTGTTTCTCAATCTTGGATCGAGGATGTGCCTTTCTTCTTCGGGATATCCTTTAAAGGGATTGATCACCATCTGGTGGGAAAATTTTAGAACCTCTTCTTGATCGCCCACGACAAAGATGGCTCCTACAGGCTTCCCTTCTCTGCCCTCGATCGCAATTTCAAGGGCTGTGGTAAGGAGGGCATCGAAGACCTCTGGTTTAACCACATCAGACACGACGGGAAGATTCGGGGTCGAAATCATTTCAAATTCCTTCCCCAGATCGAGAATGATCATGGTATCGAGAATCGAAGATCTGGGAGTGGCCGAGAGGCAGACCAGTTTGTCTCCCTCTTTGATCAGACCGGCGGACACGGCCCGAATGATGGCGATTTTGATCTGATTGAGGCGTCCCAATTCGATCTTGGGCACCATCAGGGTTTTTTCGGTATATTGAGAGGCTTCTGCATATGACGCTTCGTCTCGGGCCACGGCAATGAGTTCTGCTTTGGACTCCTCGACCATTTTAAGAAAGCCCTCATAATCCTGTATGGCATCGGCATAGATCAGGATGCCGCTCGCATAGCATTTCTTGGCAATGGTGCACGCGGCCTCGAGCATGACCCGATTGCCCTCCTTCATCCGCATGCCTTTCCTCTTACCAGATCGAACCGATTCCTTCCTCTTCGCTGTCATTTTGTTTCCTGACGTCGGTCCTGTTGACTGGGCGTGCCTTGCGATTCTAGGTGGACCGTTTTCTTCTATTTTCAGAGACGATGTAGTCGAGCTTCTTCTTTATTTCCCGGGCTTCTCTATACACCGTAATAGGCTTCGATAAATTCAACTCTGGGCATGTATGCAAAGCGCAATCGCGACGGCTCCCTGGCTGTGGGTAGTAGCGGACCCACCACGTTTTGCCCATCTTCCCATTGGAATGGACCCTTCGGTATAAACCGTTTCGGAATTTGACCTTCGGCATTTTTCCTTAAGGTACACAACTGTGATCTTATCGTCCAAATATAATGGTTTTCATAGAGGGAGTCAAGAGTATTTGGGTACATAACAGTCTTCAGAAAGGTCTAAGTTCAGAATGAAATAGACGGACCCCACTGGAGAGAATGCAAGATTTGGCCCATGGTGGGCGGTGTGCTATAATTCGTCACAGGGTTCATAGCCAGCGTGTGGCGCTTATAGAAGGACAACACTATGGGCTTCACCTGTGGGATTGTTGGTCTTCCCAATGTAGGGAAATCGACGATATTCAATGCCCTAACGGCTGCCGGTGCCGAGGTGGCAAACTACCCGTTCTGCACCATCGAGCCGAACACCGGGATCGTGAATGTCCCCGATGAACGGCTCTCTCTCATAGCCGAGATGATCAAACCCAAGAAAATGACACCAACAACCTTGCAGTTTCTCGATATTGCAGGTCTCGTCAAGAATGCGAGCAAGGGAGAAGGTCTGGGCAACCAGTTCCTTGGCCACATCAGAAATGTGGACGCCATCGCCCATGTTGTGCGGTGCTTTGACCGAGAGAGTGTCAGCCATGTCAGTGGAACCGTCGATCCTGAACGAGATGTTGATATCGTGAATACAGAGCTAATGCTGGCGGATTTAGAGAATCTAGAGAAGAGAATGTCGAAGGCAGAGAAACTTGCCAGGACTGGAAACAAAGAAATGGCGGAGACCCTCCATCTCTGTCGGCACATTCATGAGGTCTTAAACCAAGGAAAGGCGGCTCGGACACTGACTTTAGGGAAAGAGGAGTCGGCAATGGTCAAGGATCTCCAGCTCCTGACCGCAAAGCCCCTTTTCTATGTGGCCAATGTGGACGAGAACAGCTCAAAAGGGGGAGGATATTTGAGGGCGCTAGAGGAAAAGGGGCGGAAAGAGGGTGTGCCAGTTGTTGTCATTTGCGGGGAACTTGAGGCTGAGATCGTCGAACTCCCTAAGGCCGAACAGGAGGCTTTCAAGAAGGATTTTGGGATTGGAGAGTCTGGTCTTGAGAGACTGATTCGAATTGGCTACGAGATCCTCAAACTGGTCACCTTCTTTACGACAGTCAGCTCTGAATTGAGAGCATGGACTGTCCCCCGGGGTACGGTCGCCCCATCGGCCGCAGGCATAATCCACTCTGACATGGAGCATGGATTCATACGGGCGGAGGTGATTAATTATGAGGATTTTTTGACCTGTGGGTCCGAACATGTAGCGCGGGAGAAGGGACTCCTGCGATCTGAGGGCCGCGATTACATCGTTCAAGACGGGGATGTGATTCATTTTAGGTTCAACCCTTAGATGTGGAAGGTTTTGAAAAGGGTCGCTATTCGAAACGCCAGCGCTTTTTTGACAATTTTAGAGCCGAGCTTCACGGCAAATCAAGAACACTTCCACCTCCCGAAGAACAGCTGTCGAAAAAATCTTGATTTGCACTCAGCACTCCTTGTCCCAAACGCTCAAGAATCGCTTTTCGTTGCGGTTTCGAAATGGCCAGAAACTATTATACAGGGAGTCGGTGTGGGTATGCCCCAGCCGATGGTATTCAGATTGATTCAAAGACTATGAATTCAAAGACTACGATGGCCACCCCGAAAGGGCCGAGCAGGTGAATTCGAGAATGGATCTCGAGGAGAAAATCAAGACTCTTCCCAACCGTCCTGGCGTCTATATCATGAGAGACAGGACAGGGAAGGTTCTTTATCTTGGAAAGGCCAAAAATCTCAGCCACCGGGTCCGATCTTACTTCGGTCGGTCAGAGGACTCCAGATTCCTCGTCCGATTCTTTGTTTCCAAGATTGAGGATATCGAGTGTATCGTCACGGACACAGAAAAAGAGGCCCTTATCCTCGAGAATAACCTCATCAAGAAGTTCAAGCCACGATACAACGTTGACCTCAAGGACGATAAGACCTTCTTCAATCTGAAGTTGGACGTTCAGAATCCCTTCCCAAAATTAACCCTCGTTCGAAGAGTTCGGAAGGATGGTGCTCGCTATTTCGGCCCCTTCTCGTCCAGTCGAGCGGTAAAAGAAACCATAAACTTTATCGAGAAGCATTTTCAGTTGCGTAAATGTGCTAAAGGTAATTTCAAGAATCGGAGCCGCCCGTGCCTTTATTTCCAGATGGGCCAGTGCCAAGGGGCCTGCGTGGGGCTGGTTGACGAAAAGCGCTATCGAGAGAGAGTTAGAGAGGCTATTCTCTTTCTGGAGAGGAAAAATGACCAACTCATCCAGATCCTGCGACGGCGGATGGAAAAGGCGTCTCGGGACCTTCTGTTTGAGGAGAGTGCCCGATTGCGAGATCAGATAGATTCAATTGAAAAGACGATCGAAAAGCAGAAGGTTGTTTCTTTTAAGCCAGTGGACCAGGACGTGATCGCCTTTCACCGCGAGGGTGCCCTTGTTGAAGTCAATGTCATGTATGTCCGTCAAGGAAAGCTGATGGAAGGACAGTCCTTCCCCCTCAAGTCAGAAGAACTTTCTGATGAAGAGATACTCTCGTCCTTTGTTACACAGTTTTATAGCGAGGGTAGGCTGGTTCCGCAGGAGATCATCCTTCCACTGAAAATCGAAGAATGCGATGCCGTAGCGGAATGGCTCACAGAGCAGAGGGGTGGAAAGGCTACCGTTCGGGTTCCGAAGCGCGGGGGTCGCCTTGACCTGTTGAAGATGGTAGAGAAGAATGCCGAGATCGCCTTTGAAGGAAAAAGGACACTGGAGAGAAACCTGGAGGCTACACTGGGGGAATTGAAGAAAGGGCTCCGGTTAAACCGGATTCCCAGGGTGATCGAGTGCTTTGATGTCTCCAACATGCTGGGTACCGCTGCTACCGCTTCCATGGTGGTCTTTCGAGATGGCCAGCCGGATAAATCTAAATATCGCCGCTTCAGAATTAAGACCCGTTCTCAGCCAGATGATTACGGAATGATGTATGAGGTTCTCATGCGACGCTATTCGAAAGTGCCGGCCGGAGAGCAGATGCCGGACCTGATCATGGTCGATGGAGGGAAAGGGCACCTTCAGGTGATTCTGGAGGTCTTCAAGGATCTGAATATGAAGGCCGGTGACGCGATCGCTCTGGCAAAACCGCGCCGGGAGGAGAGGCGGCTCAGAAGGCGAGAAAAATCAGGTGAGCGGGTCTATGTCTCAAGAATCAAGGACCCCATTCACATGCCTAAGCATTCGACAGCCACTTTTTTGCTCCAGAAGATTCGAGATGAATCTCATCGTTTTGCCATTTCTTATCACAAGAAACTGCGAAAAAAGCGGGACCTTCGTTCCATTTTGGATGGTATACCGGGCGTTGGAAAGGTCCGAAAAAAACAACTCCTGATGCGCTTCAATTCATTGAGGGAAATTGAGAATGCCTCAATCGAGGAACTCCGGGATACCACCACAATCGACCGAGGGACAGCTCAACGTATCCACCAGTTTTTTCACTCCTAAGATTCAATCCGCCATTCAATCTAGTGAATCGACCGGCAAAACCTGAGAAGCTGGGCAGAGCTACTCCGAGCCCTCTCAGGTTGGCGGCTACTGATTCCTGTCTTCTCGATCAAAGAGGGTCATCTGCGATTCCTCCGGCCTGATGGGAATGGGAACGGGGTAGTCACCCGTGAAACAGGCGTAACAAAAGCTGTGATCCCTATCGCCCACGCACTCTTTGAGCCCCTCTCGACTCAGATAGCCGAGGGATTCCGATGTCAAGTACTTCTCAACTTCCTTCACTGTGTGGGTAGCTGCGATCAATTCCTTTCTCACAGGTGTATCAATCCCGTAAAAACAAGGGTAGGTTATGGGTGGTGAACTGATTCTGAAATGGATCTCCATCGCGCCGGCGTTTCTGATCATTTTTACGATCTTCCTCCCCGTTGTGGCCCGAACAATCGAATCGTCGATGAGAACCACCCGATTACCTTTGATGACGTCCTTGATCGGATTGAGCTTAACCTTGACTCCGAAGTGACGGATCGATTGCTCTGGCTCGATGAATGTTCGACCCACGTAATGATTCCGAATCAACCCCAATTCCAGTGGGATGCCAGACTGCTGGGCATAACCGATGGTGGCGGGAAAGCCAGAATCTGGAATTGGAATCACCACATCAGCATCGACCGGATGTTCGCTGGCCAGCTGCCTTCCCAAGGCCAGCCTCACAGCGTAGACACTCTGATCAAAGATGATGGAATCAGGTCGGGCGAAATAGATAAATTCAAATACACACAGGGAATTGGTCGTCTTCTCAAAAGGCTTTATTGAACGAGGCCCTTTCTCATTGATGACCAGAACCTCACCCGGTTCAACCTCCCGAAGGTATTTTGCACCAATCAAATCAAAGGCGCACGTCTCCGATGCAACCACATGGGCATCTTCCAATCTTCCGAGAACAAGAGGTCTGAACCCGTTCGGGTCTCGAGCAGCGATCAGCTCGTGATCAGACATAAAGACGAGGCTATAGGCACCCTTGACTTGTTGCAGAGCAGCAACCACGCGGTCCGCCAAAGACCGTTCACGGGATTGAGCAATGAGATGAACAATCACCTCTGTGTCCATTGTCGACTGAAAAATGGACCCGTAGGCCTCGAGTTCATCGCGTATTCGAAGGGCATTTGTCAAGTTGCCGTTATGGGCAACCGCAAGGCTTCCCCTAGAGTACTCTACAACGAACGGTTGTGCGTTCTTGATGTGACTTGCGCCGGCGGTCGAGTAACGGACGTGGCCGATTGCGATTTCACCAGGAAGGCTCGCAATAATCTCCCGGCTGAAGACTTCTGAGACGAGTCCCATACCGTGATATGAATGAAGGGTCGAATCTCTTGAGGAGACTATTCCTGCGCTTTCCTGCCCTCGGTGCTGAAGCGAATAGAGGCCTAGGTATGTGAGATTAGCGGCCTCGGGATGTCCAAATATGCCGAAAACACCGCATTTTTCAACGGGTCGCATTCGTCCTCTCAACACTCAGATGTTCGGGAGACTAAATGAAAGTTTACCTTTTCGCAGGCCCTTTTTCCAGCCTTTGGAGAACGCCTGGGGCGTCATTGCGTGCTGAGTTTCCTCGAGTCGCCAGTTCTTAGAATGGATTGCGTCCCCCTGGCAGGCCGGCCACAATTACGACCGCAAGGATCAGGATACCAGACGAACGCCACGCCTCTGGGATTCGATGGGACCAATGTCTCAGTAATTCGATGACAAGTTCCTGTTGAAAATGGCTCGGAGCTAATGTGACAAGACTCTAGGGGGTCTCCCTTTTGATGAGGGCAACTTTGCCTGAGGAGCGAGATTACGCTGTTTAATCCGTTGAAAAGGGAAAGTCTAGAGAAGTGGTGACCCACTCGTGTTGGGATTTCACCTATCGGTCACTGTCTCCATATCCCTCTGGATGTGAGGAATGCCAGGCCCAGGCTGTCTGTATGATCTTTTCCAGGGTGGGGTGTTGGATATGCCATCCCAGGTCACGCTTTATTCGGTCCGAGCTCGCAACGAGAACAGCTGGATCTCCTCGTCTTCGTCTCGTTGGCGCAACGGGGATCTCCTTTCCGGTGATCTGGCGTGCCATATTGACCACGTCCTGCACGGAGTAACCCTTTCCATTACCCAAATTGTATGTCGCGCTTCTTGAACCGTTTTCGAGTGCTTCCAAGGCGAGGATGTGGGCATTCGCAAGGTCTTCAACATGGATATAATCACGAATACAGGTGCCGTCGGCGGTAGGGTAGTCGGTTCCGAAGATCTCGACATTGACCCGCTGCCCTAAGGCAGTTTTGAGGATGATTGGAATCAGATGGGTCTCCTGTCGATGATCTTCTCCGATCGCGCCGTGCTCGTCAGCTCCTGCTGCGTTGAAATATCGAAGCGTTATAGATCGCAGCCCATACGCCCCGTCACACCGCTTTAGGACTCGCTCATAGTAAAGTTTGGTCTCTCCATAGACGTTCGTCGGGTTCGTGGGCGCCTCCTCACCTATGGGGATGGAGGACGGCTCTCCATAGACAGCTGCTGAGGAGGAAAATACCAGAACTCGTAAGTCTTTCCGCAGCATGGCCTCGAGAAGATTGACGCCATTACTGATGTTATTCTGAAAATACTTCACGGGAGATTGCTGTGACTCTCCCACGAGGCAATAGGCTGCCATGTGAATAACAGCACTGATTCCGAAATGTTGGAGGGTCTGGTAGACCTTCTCTTGGTCAGCAAGATCTCCATGAACGAACTCGGCATCTGGGACAGCACCGCGATGACCTTCTTCCAAGTTGTCAAAGACGACGGGTTCGTGTCCCTTTTGGGAGAGGGCTCTCACGATGAAACTTCCAACGTATCCAGCGCCTCCTGTGACGAGAATTCGAGACATCTTTCCCTTTTCTTTCTGAGACTGACCTCAATATAATTGGCCATCGCGCAGGTGTCAACTTCTTAGATTGTGAGCCGAAAACCCTCACCGTGGCGGGTCAGACGATCGCTGAAATTCCATTTCTGTTAAAATGCCAACGTCCGTGCGCAGGATTTGCCGACGAGCTGGCGGGTCTGGTCTGCCTCTGTCGCCATGACAGGACAGGGACACCGCACGACGGAGTATGGGGATCGTGTCGCCCTTGAAAAGCGCATGATCCTCGGGTCGACATAGGTCACGTATTCTGTATGAGGTAAAGACAGGAGGTCCCCTGGGTGGGAAATGTTGAAAAAGTAGAAACATTGTGTTAAAAAACCTTGTGAAACGAGAATAGGATTGTCATAATTCTCTCGACAATTCCGGCGCCTAGGTTCATTATAGATGATCATGGCTTATTTTTTGCTAAAGAGATACCCGGAAGAACCCATCTTTCTCACCTCCGATGGATTTCTATGGGTCCGGAGACTCATACTGTGTTTACGGTATTTCACTAAGCTAAGTATGAATCATCGGTTATTCCAACCGTTACTGCCTGCGCAGGTTCTTCCCTTTGACACAAGGAAAGGAGACGAGACATGCCTAAAGAACTCTTAATCGCTGATCCCAATGTCACGGCGCAGGAGGAGTTTGAGGGTATTTTTGAGGGAACAGACTCCCAATTGATTTTTGCGGAGAATGGCGAAGATGCACTCCTGAAGATCAAGCTATATAAACCAGATCTTGTCATCGCTGACGTGACCATGCCGAACAAGGACGGTTTTGAGCTGTGTAAGATAGTGAAAGCGAACTCGGAACTTAGGGGGATCCCATTCGTCCTGTTGGCCGGGATATTTGAGGACATTGACAAATCTGAGCGGGAGAAGGTCGGGGCTGATGGGGTTATTACTAAGCCCCTAAAGGCCGATCAGATTTTGCCCCTTGTGAAAACTCTGATAAAGGCTGGACCAATTCCGCTTCAGGTGGAGGAAACCGGCGACAAAGAAGCCGAAGGAACCCCTGCCGAAGAGTCTTTGCCGAGCATGGATGAGCTACCTCCAATCGAATCCCTCGAAGAAATCGAGTTGGCAGCAGCTGAGGGGGTCGATGAGGCCCAACTGCCTGCTGGGGAGGACGAGGGTAAGATTATCGAGCTAACCGATGTGGTGGAGGAAGAAACCCCTGGAACTGTCTCTGGGGGGGATAGGGTGAATGATGTCCCTCTGGAACAGGTCGCCGTTGAGCAGGGAGACCTTCCGGAGGAAACCGTCCTCGACGAGAAAGCTCTCGAGGAGCTCGATCTTGATGAGCCCGATGGGAAGCTGGAGTTAGGGGAACTGCAACTGGAGGGTGAGGGCATTCCGGAAGAGGCAGAAAGCGCACCACGAGAGGCCGAAACAGATCTGATCGAGGAGTTAGAGATTGAGGAATCGGAGGAAGATCTACCGGTTCAGGAGGGAGAGGCAAGGCCTTCCGAAGAGCCGGTAACGGCTGAACTCGAGGAGGAGATCGACCAGCCTATCGATTTGACGATCGAGGAGGGACCGAGGGAAGAGGGGGATACACTGCTGGAGTTAGAGGACGTGGAATTGGAGGATGTGGATGTTCACGAAGAGGAAGTAGGAGTCCCCGAGGAGGCGGCAACAGATCTGATCGAGGAGCTAGAGATTGAGGAATCCGAGGAAGATCAACCGGCTCAGGAAGGAGGGGAGAGGCCCTCTGAAGAGACCGTGAGAGCTGAACTCGAGGAGGAGATCGACGAGCATATCGATTTGGTTCTTGAAGAGCAGGAAGAAGAGGAGGATACCATTCTTGAATTGGAAGGGGAAGAGGAACTGGATGCTCGTGCGGGGAGAGAGGATCTCGAGACCGCTACAGAAGAAATCGGGCTGGCTGAGAGACCGGCAGATGCTGGTCGCGGTGAAGAAGCCAGTGGAGATGAGGGAGAGACTATCCTCGAACTGACAGAGACAGAGGAATTGGAGCAGACTATAGAAGACGAGGGATTACCGGAAAAATCCTCCGATAAGACCGAAGATGAACCGGACAAGACTAGACTTGAGCCCCCCCGGCCAGCTCCTGGTCCAGAAGAGACTCTGGGAGAGGTGGATAGGTCCTCCAGTGAATCTATTGAGGCGCTTTCCGGTGATCTCGACGAACTTTCCATGGAAGGTTTGGAGGATCTGGGCGAGGCGGTGGAAGAACTGGAGGAGTTTCCCTTTGAGGAGGAGTTGGACGGACTTCCTGGAGTGGAGTCCCAAGAGGGTGAAGGGGAAAAAGGTGTCGCCGGCGAAAACGTCGAGGAGGAAAGAGACCTCGAAAGCGCTTATGAACCACCTGGTGAGGGGGATTTGGAAACCGAGGAAAGGCTCGAAAAAGTATTTGTTGACGACGCAGTGACAGAAGAAACCCGTGGTGAACTGACACAGGAGTTACCAGAAGAAGGGCTAGAGGAAACTGAGGAATCTGTCGGACAGCCCCATGAGGAGAGTGATGCTGCTTCGCCTAAGCCCCCTGAGGTCGGTCCTTATCCTGGTGAGTTGATAAAGGAAGAACACGTTTCCGAAGAGGAGATCGCCGCCTTTCAGAAGAGTCTTTCCACCGATCATGATGCCTCAGAACTGGAAGTGAAGACGGCCGCCGGTGTCTCAGATGAGCGCGTTGAGGCGCTGGTCCGGGAGGCTGTGGAAGAGGTTCTGAAAAACGTCTCTGAGAGCGTAATCCCAGAGCTCAGTCGGGCGATTCTCCAGGTCGCTTCAGAGCGGATTGAAAAGGTGGTCCAAGAAGTTGTGCCCGAACTTGCAGAGGGGGCCATCAAAAAGGAGATCGAAAAGTTGCAGAAGGGAAGCTAATTCCCTTCTGCTCTTTATATAGATTGTGAAAGATGTTCGGCCTCGGCGTCTGTTGAAGACCCCCACCCCCCCGGATCACTCCCAACTCAGGAAGCGTCCCTTTTTGTTCACTGAACCGGATCTTTGGTTCCGGGTTGATGAACAAGCAGACTAGGTTTTTCACCTCTATTGGGAGGGCATTTCTCGCCGGAAACTGGTTGACATTCTCGGACAATTCTGTTTAACACTGTCCTCAAACGATAACCATGTCGTATTAGAAACGTTTTCTGGCTTGGCGGTGAAGGCGTATTTGCCTCACACCTGAGGCCGGCAATTATGATTCGGAGCCTTTAGAAAGGGTAGTCTATGGCAAAGGGCGAGTTTGAATTGAAAAAAGGCTATGAATTCAAGGGAGTGGAGAAGCGGTGGTATAAATTCTGGACAGATCAGAAACTTTTTCATGCCGATGAAAACGCCGCAAGTTCTCCATATTGCATTGTGATTCCACCTCCCAATGTGACAGGTTCCCTGCATATGGGCCACGCCCTCAACAACACCCTCCAGGATATTCTGACTCGATTTCGACGGATGCAGGGAAGGAATGCCCTCTGGCTACCTGGGATGGACCACGCGGGTATTGCCACCCAAAACGTGGTCGAGAGGCAATTGACCGAGGAAGGGCTGGATCGACACGTGATGGGGAGGGAACGGTTTGTCGAACGGGTATGGAAATGGAAGGAGGAATACGGAGGCCTTATCATAAGCCAGTTGAAACGGTTGGGTGCCTCATGTGACTGGAGCAGGCAAAGGTTCACCATGGATGAGGGGCTTTCCGAGGCTGTGAGGGAGGTTTTCGTCCGTTTATACCGAGATGGATTGATTTATAGAGACAATTACATCATCAATTGGTGTCCTCGCTGCCAAACAGCCCTTTCAGATCTCGAAGTTGAGCACGAGGAGATTCCTGCGAAGCTCTACCATCTTCGATATCCTTTCAGAGATTCCGAGGATGGTGTTGTGGTTGTCACTACTCGGCCAGAAACGATGATGGGAGATACTGCGGTGGCAGTGAACCCACGAGATGAACGGTATCAAAATGTGGTGGGAAAGGAGATTATACTCCCCGTTGTCGAACGACCGGTTCCAGTCATTACCGATGATTTTGTGGACCCGGACTTCGGGTCTGGGGCCCTCAAGATAACGCCAGCCCACGATCCGCATGACTTCGAGATTGCCCAGAGACATGATTTGGCACTTGTAAAAGTTATCGATGGGGATGGGAAAATGAATCGAGAGGCGGGTCGGTACAATGGAATGGACCGATTTAAGTGCCGAACAAAAATAGTTGAGGACTTCCTGGAGGACGGGGTTCTCCTCCAAACCGAAGATTATCACCACAGTGTAGGCCATTGCCAGCGGTGCAAGACTATTGTTGAGCCAATGGTCTCGACCCAATGGTTTGTCCGGGTCAAACCCCTGGCCGAAAAAGCCATCGAGGCCGTCCGCAGTGGCAGAACTAAAATCGTCCCGAGAATGTGGGAAAAGACCTATTTTGAGTGGATGGAGAACATCAGGGACTGGTGCATTTCGCGGCAGATTTGGTGGGGTCATCGAATCCCAGCATGGTACTGCGACAAATGTGGTGAAATAATCGTTTCCAAGGAAACCCCAAGTTCTTGTAATCGCTGTGGAGGCGACCGGCTAACCCCCGAGACGGACGTTCTCGACACATGGTTCAGTTCCGCTCTCTGGCCTTTTTCGACTTTAGGGTGGCCTCAAAAAACAAAAGACCTGGAGGTCTTCTACCCCACGTCCACCCTGGTCACGGGATTCGACATCCTGTTCTTCTGGGTCGCTCGAATGATGATGATGGGCTTGAGGTTCATGGGAGACGTTCCGTTTAGGCATGTCTACATCCATGCTTTGGTCCGTGATTTCAGGGGCCAAAAGATGAGTAAATCGAAGGGAAATGTAATCGATCCTCTTGTGATGATGGAAAAGTATGGAACGGACGCCTTCCGATTTACCTTGGCTGCTCTCGCCGCCCAAGGGAGGGATATCATTCTCTCAGAGGAGAGAATAGAGGGGTACCGACACTTCGCGAACAAGGTGTGGAATGCATCTCGATTCTGTCTTATGAACCTAAAGGACCGCCAACCCGTTCGGGAAAGGGTAATGCCTAAGGACCTGCCTTCCCGATGGATCCTGGATCGGCTGACCGAGGTTATCGAATACGAAACCGAAGCTTTTGAAGACTACCGGTTCAACGAAGCGGCCCAAGCTATCTACCAGTTTATCTGGCACGAATTCTGTGACTGGTATCTAGAAATGATAAAACCGACCCTGTATGGAAAATCGGGGAATAGGAAAGCGGAGGATACGAGGGCAGTTCTTTCTCGGGTTTTGCGAGAGGTTATTCAGCTCCTCCATCCATTTATGCCTTTTATAACGGAGGAGATCTGGCAGCGGGTGCCGGGAACAGTCGGGAGCATTATGGTTTCTGAATTCCCAAAAGCTGACCAGAGTTTGCGAGACCCAGCGGCAATGGAGGAGATGAAATGGGTAAAGAACGCCGTCTCTGCGATCCGGAACATCAGGGGTGAACTCTCGATTGTTGCTTCCCAGGACCTTCGAGCCATCGTAATCCCAGGTACTCCAGCAGGGCTAGCCCATTTGGATCGAAACCGGGACCTACTCGAGACACTTGCGGGGGTTGGTCAGTTGGAAATCACACTCAAGAGGACCCCGCCAAAGAGAGCACTTACCGCCGTGGTGGGGATCCTAGAAGTGTTCATACCGATCGACGAAGCTCGCTTCACAGAGGAGCGACGTCGACTAGAAAAGGAAGTCCAAAAAATCGAAAAGGACTTGATATTTGTCAGGGGCAAACTTTCAAACGACGCGTTTCTTAGCAAAGCGCCTCCCGAGGTCGTGAAAAAGGAAAAGAAGAAGGAGGCAGAACTCGAGGAAATAAAAAGACGATTGGAAGAGGGCCTCCGGCGGCTCGAGCAATCGGGTTGATCGATAGGGCGACAGCGGGGAGATCCTTTGTTGAAAAGAGTTGAGGGCCGGGAGAGTTGAGTGGATGCGGAACTGGCCTTTATTGCAGCGCTCTCAAAGCGCTTGCGGACCGGAGGGGCTGCGGGGGAGGAGAATGGATTCGATCGGCCTCGGATCGAAGAGTTCTTTGAAGGGTATCAGCCAGACCACCTTACAGGATCTGAAACTTTGGAGGTCCTCCGTGGTTTCCATGATCGACTCGGTCGGGAAATCAGCAAGGTTGAGAGGAGAGAGCAGTGTTTCTCCGACCTCTTTAGGAGGGTTAACAACGCCAAGAGCCTACAGGAACTGAAGAAACTCCATTGTGATCTCACCACCCATACTATCAGAGATTATCAGCACACCGGTTCGGTGAAGAACCTCCAGGAAAAATTCACCTCCTTCAGGCAACAGCTCACCTCTCGTCTGATGAGTTTTGTTGAAAGAGAGATGTTAGAAGAGGGTTTTGGTCCTCCTCCCTCTGCCTATGTCTGGATTAGCATGGGAGCTGAAGGACGGAGGGAACAGACGATTTTGACTGATCAAGATTCCCTCCTGGTCTATCAGGATATTCCCTGTTCCCAACGGCCCTTTGAGTCAGAAGCGGTCAGGAAGTTGATCCGCCGAGACATACGCGAGAAACCGCTGGACGAGTCGCAAATTGATGTGTTTGATAGCTATTTTGAAATCCTTTCACGGAAAATGGTAGACTGCCTCGATCAGACAGGCATCAAAAAATGTATGGGCGGAGTCATGCCAACAAATGAGAAATGGAGGGGGTCTCTGCACGATTGGATCGATCGATTGAACCAGAAAATCAAATATGGATCCGGCCCAATTACCATTCTAGATATCATAATCCTCATGGATGCCCGTTCAATTGCCGGGGACACGACTTTGGGGGAGCAGTTTGTTGAAGCATTGCGGGGCCTGGTGAGAAAAAGTCCCTCAATCTTGGGGGAAACTGCCAAGTCGGCCGTCTTGATGCCTGTTGCCCTTGGGTTCTTGAGACGATTTCGTACCGAACGTTCGGGTCCTCACAGAGGTCGGTTCAACCTGAAGTTGAAGGGGTGGGCGCCTTTGGTTCTGACGATTCGGGTCCTGGCAATGAAATATGGCCTCACGGAGACGAACACTTTTGAGCGAATCAAAGCCCTCGAGGTGCTGGATCTCTTATCGTCCAGAACCGCCAGAGAACTCGAAGAAGCGCATAGAACCCTGTTAGAGCGCCATATTCATAACCAGGTCAAATCGATCAGCCTACGGAAAAGATTTGATAATCTCATGGATCCGACGACCTTATCGGATGATGAACAGGTACGACTGAAGCATGCCCTTCTTCAAGTCGAATTCGTTCAAAAACTAGCTCACAACGTCTTTTTTCCGGGGGGGATCGGACGATGAAGGTCCATGACGTCATGAACAGAAATGTGATCGCTTGCAACCCAAAGGAGAAGATCACCACAATACTAAACAAGCTTAGACTTTTTCGCATTAGTGGCATGCCTGTTAGTGATGGGAAATCGATAAAAGGGATCATTTCCGAAAAGGATATTCTAAACAAGATTCAGGAGATAACGAAGGAAACATCAGTGAATCTGGAGCAATCACTCGAGAAGGCTGATTTTCCTGTTAGCGACATTATGACTCGGGATGTCGTCACAGTTGCTCCCGCAGACAGCATTGACAGCGTCGTGAAACTCATGATTAAAAGAAAAATCAACCGTATTCCCGTCGTTGTGGAGGGGAAAATCGTCGGAATCGTGACCCGGGGAGATGTCATTAGTGCGCTGGCGGAACTCGGCTAGCCAGTATGAATATCGCACCAGATTGGAGTGATGATGGAGGATCCCAAGATTTCAAAAGAAGATGTCCGGTACGTCGCCAAACTGGCCAGATTGGAAATAACGGACGGGGAAATGGAGAGATTCACCTTCCAACTCAACAGTATTCTCTCCTATATGGACAAATTGAATGAACTCGATACCTCCCAGGTAGATCCTATGTCCCATGCGATCGATGTCTGTAACGCTTTCCGGGAAGATTTGGTTCAAGAATCCTTTTCCCAAGAGGCTGCCTTGGGGAACGCCCCGGAAAAGGAGAACGGCTTCTTTAAGGTGCCTCGGATTATTGAAGACTGAGGTGGGAGAGGTGCAATGGAACTCCAGTGGCTGACGATACACCAACTCAGGAAAATGCTCGTGGAGAAAAAGGTGTCGTCTCTCGAGGTGACACAGGCTCTTATCGATCGGATCGAGCGTGTTGATAGCCAAATCAATGCCTATGTAACCGTCACGGGCGGAGATGCCGTGAAACAGGCTAAACTGGCTGATGAGATGTTTGCCAAAGGTGAGACGTCTTCTGACCTTTCAGGGGTTCCCCTTGCTGTTAAAGATATTCTCTGCACCCAGGGATGGAGAACAACGTGCGGATCGAGAATCCTTGAGAATTTTGTCCCATCTTACGATGCAACCGTAATTCAGAGACTGAAGGCTCAGAAATCGGTTTTCCTCGGTAAGACCAATATGGACGAGTTTGCCATGGGCTCCTCCACTGAAAACTCCCATTTCGGGCCAACCAAAAACCCTTGGGCCCTGGATCGCGTGCCAGGGGGATCGAGCGGAGGGTCTGCAGCGGCTCTGGCCGCGGGTGAATGCATTGCTGCTCTCGGGTCAGATACAGGAGGCTCGATCCGTCAGCCCGCATCTTTCTGTGGTGTGGTCGGACTGAAGCCCACCTACGGTCGGGTTTCACGTTACGGCTTGGTCGCATTTGCGTCATCCCTCGACCAGGTGGGCCCGATTACGAGGGATGTTGAGGATAGTGCCATCCTGATGAATGCTCTGTGCGGATTCGATCCTAAAGATTCCACTTCAGTGAATGTCGAAACGGCAGATTTCAAGAAAGCCCTCGTGATGGGTGTCACGGGGGTGAAGATTGGAATTCCTAAAGAGTACTTCATAGCGGGAATGGACCCTGACGTTGAGAAGGCCATTCAGGGTAGTATCGGGTTGTTCGAAAAATGGGGAGCCTCGTGCAAGGAGATCTCCCTGCCGCACACAGAGTACGCATTGGCTGCTTACTATATAATCTGTACCGCTGAGGCGAGTTCAAACCTGGCTAGATACGACGGCGTGAGGTATGGCCATAGGGTCGATGAGCATGGAGGCATCGTTGACATGTATCGGAAGACCCGGACCGAAGGGTTCGGCCCCGAGGTCAAGCGAAGGATCATGCTCGGAACATATGCACTTTCCGCCGGATATTATGACGCCTATTACAAGAAGGCCGCTCAGGTTAGGGCGTTAGTGAAACAAGACTTTGATTGGGCATTCAGGGATATCGACGTCATTCTTACACCGACCTCTCCGACACCCGCTTTCCAGATTGGGGAGAAAACGGAAGATCCGCTCCAGATGTATCTGATGGATGTCTTTACAATTCCTGTGAATATGGCAGGCATCCCCGGTATTTCAATCCCCTGTGGCCTCAGCCGGCAGGGTCTTCCTATCGGTCTGCAGCTTTTGGGGCCCCATTTTGGAGAGGAAGCGATCCTCCGCGCGGCTTATACATTCGAACAGAACACGGATTTTCACTTACAAAGACCACCGATTGACTGAGTATTCGCACGCCATGATCTCATCGACTAGTCTTGAGACAGCCGTCTCAAGAACAGGAGCAGGACTGAGACCGGATGAAGGTAAGAGAATGGAGATGATCATACGATTGGCCCGCTGCGGGTTCTGTCAAGAACGGCTAAATAGATAAACTAATTTCTAATACTTTTATTATATGTATTTGAATTTTAAAGATCCTTATAGAATTCAATTGCCTCTTGGCATCGTTTCTTATGTTGTCCCTTATTCGAGATTTCCTTGCAGGCAAAAAAAGCTCAGGGATTTAGATCCCGAAGAATTCAAAACTCTTTTAGGAGGACCCTATGGCCGTGGAAAAAGATCTGAACCTACTCTGCATCAATACCATCAGAACTCTTTCAATGGACGCAGTGGAAAAGGCAAAATCGGGTCATCCAGGAACGCCCATGGCTCTAGCACCTGTTGCCTACGCGCTGTGGACACGGTTCATGCGATACAATCCCCAGAACCCGACCTGGCCTGATCGTGATCGATTTGTGCTCTCTGCTGGCCATGCGTCCATGCTTCTTTACAGTCTTTTGTTTCTCGCAGGATATGATCTATCGTTGGAAGACATTCATAACTTCAGGCAGTGGGGGAGCAAGACTCCGGGCCACCCTGAGCACAGTCTGAATACGGGAATTGAGACGACGACAGGCCCTCTTGGACAGGGATTTGGGAACGGTGTGGGTATGGCTCTGGCTGAAAGATACCTGGCAGCCCGATTTAATCGGCCAGGTCATGAAATCGTCGACCACTTCGTTTATGCCCTGTGCAGCGACGGGGATATCATGGAGGGTGTTGCCTCGGAGGCGGCGTCCCTCGCAGGTCACCTTGGCCTTGCGAAGTTGATCTATTTCTACGACGACAACGGGATTACGATAGAAGGAAACACCGATTTGGCCTTTTCCGAGGACGTGGCCAAGCGTTTCGATGCCTACGGCTGGCAGGTCCAAAGAGTTGATGACGGAAACGAACTGGATGCCATTGCCCAGGCAGTTGTCACTGCGCAGGAAGACAAGGAACGGCCTTCTTTTATTATCCTTAGAACTCACATCGCATATGGCAGTCCCAACAAACAGGACACTGCGGCAGCACACGGGGCACCACTGGGCGTTGAAGAGGTGCATCTGACGAAGAAGAATCTGGGATGGCTCGAGGAGAAGGCCCTATTCGTCCCTGATGATGCCCTTGAGCACTTTCGGAAGGCAGTCGAGGAAAGAAAGGCATCAGAGACTCAATGGCAAGAGAGTTTCAGGGCCTACAAGAACGCTTTTCCCGAGTTGGCTCGTGAATGGGAACGGATAATAAGGGGAGAACTCCCTGCCGGGTGGGACAAGGGGATTCCAGAGTTTGTACCTGACGAGGGTCCAATGGCCACTCGAGTCGCCTCAGGGAAAGCACTCAACGGCGCAGCATCCAATCTTCCAGAAGTGCTTGGCGGGTCAGCCGATTTGGCACCTTCTAACAATACCTACCTCACCGGACGAGGCGACTTTGAGAGGGACAGCCACCAGAACGGGAATCTCCATTTTGGTATACGTGAACATGCCATGGGCGCCATGATCTCGGGCATGGCTCTTCATGGCGGAGTCAGGCCTTTCGGGGGGACATTTCTGGTCTTCTCCGATTATATGCGGCCTGCCATCAGGCTTGCGTGTCTCATGAAACTCCCTACCATCTATGTCTTTACTCACGATAGCATAGGTCTGGGCGAAGACGGGCCCACCCATCAACCCATCGAGCAATTAGCCTCTCTTCGGGCAATCCCGCATTTGATCGTTATTCGGCCCGCGGACGCCAACGAAACTGCTGTGGCCTGGCGACTGGCCCTAGAACAGAGAGATAGCCCAGTCGCCTTGATTTTGACCCGACAGAGTCTGCCCATCTTGGACCGTTCAGTTTTTCCATCTGCCAACGAACTACGACGGGGCGCCTACGTGTTGGGCTTTGAAAAAGGAAAACTTGAGGCTATACTGATCGCCACTGGATCCGAGGTGCACGTCACCCTTGAGGCGTGGAAGAATCTGTCAGACGAGGGACTCGGGGTGAGACTCGTCAATATGCCGAGCTGGGAACTCTTTGAGGCTCAGGATAGGGCTTATAGAGACTCAGTATTGCCGCAGGAGGTGAAGATCCGGCTAGCGGTTGAAGCTGCCGCTTCCATGGGATGGGAACGTTACGTCGGTACTGGCGGGAATGTTCTGGGAATTGATCGTTTCGGAGCCTCGGCACCGGGTAAGGTGGTTATGGAGCAGTACGGGTTTACGGTCGACAAGATTATGTCCGGTACAAGGGCATTGATGGAATGAGGATTGCCGATTTGAGTGATGGGAGATGGGACAGGGAGGCCGTTATTTGAGCCCTCAAAACCCGTCAAAGCCAGGTCCTACGTCTCTAATGGTCTGGGTGACGTAATTCAATCTCCATAATATCTTCGGCGACGATAGTCTCGGGGAAGATCTTGCAGGCCTGTTTAAGGAATCTGTTTTCCTCACCGCGATAACGAGGGGAAACGTGAGTGAGAGCGAGACGTCTTGCCTTTGCCTCAAGGGCGACCTGTGCGGCCTCAATTGCGGTGGAATGGCCTCTCGCATGTGCTTTATCGATGTCCTCAGAAAGGAACATCCCGTCATGGATCAGCAGGTCTGCTTCCAGGGCGGCCTCTACGGTTTCTCGGCAGGGTCTTGTATCTACCGCATAGACAATCTTTAGCCCGGGTCTGGGCGGGCCGAGAACCTGCTTCGGATAGACCTCTCTTCCACCTTCAAGCCTTACTGAGGAACCGGACTGGAGTCGTCGCCACAAGGGACCTTTTGGGACTCCTAGCCTGATCGCTTCCTCAATCCGGAATCGTCCCGGTCTCTCGGTTTCCTGAAATTGATAACCCAATGTGGGAATACTATGCTCGAGGAAGAAAGCATTTATCTGATATTGGGGGCAAACGAGGACCGGCCCTGACTCCACTTCCTGAACGGCAATCTCAAAAGAGGCGTGAAATGCGAGATCCTCACAAACGTGGTTGATCCACTTGGCAATGCCGCTCGGGCCAACGACCAGAAGAGGTTGCGATCGATTACTTTGGGTCATTGTCATGAGCAGGCCCGGAATGCCCAGGACGTGATCGCCGTGAAGGTGACTGACCAGAATTGCGCGAATGGGAGCGATACCAAGGTGTGCTTTGAAGATTTGGCTCTGGGCCCCCTCTCCGCAGTCAAGAAGAAACACCTCTCCTTCTCGCCTGAAAGCCAGAGTGGGATGTTTTCTCTTCTCTGTCGGTATGGTTCCCCCGGTGCCAAGGAATACGACCTTCATGCCGAATTTATAGCAGTTTTGCGGGGCTTTTGAAAGTAGGAATCGACCTGTTCTGGAGGTGGGGGCATAAGAGGGGCGAGTTTTTTAAAAAAGGAGAAAAAAAGAGAAAATCGAAGAAAATTGAAGAAAGGGAATGTGGAAAACATTATTAACAATAGTGGATTAGTTCAACAAGGAATTGAAAGGACTGAAAAAATCAATTCTCATGGAAAAACATTCATCCTGGCTACGACCGGCGGGTACCCATGTCAATTGGACTCCTTGGAACGGGCAAAAGAGGTGTGGAAAAATGGGGTTATCGGAATTAGGAAATCGCGAAAAATCGGGTTTGACTAGGTGCCCCGATGTCTATACATGTTTGAATGTAGGCTCTAAAATCAGTATCGAAGTGGCAGTGAAAGATGTCTCGAGTTCGGCCTACTAGATTGTCGAGACTGGGTCGGTATTCTTGCCGTGGGGAGATGAATCTGATCTGATGGGGGACTGACCGCTTTTGTCTGGAGATACCTCCCAACTATCAGTAGGAGGCCGCACTCTGGTACGGCCACTATGAGGGTCCTTCTTGGCACGAACCGGACATTCTCTTGAGGAGAGGGGGATGAGGTCATGAGCAATCTCGGTGCGAGCGCAGGAATCGAAATCCAGGAATCTGCTTTTTCGAAAAGGAAAAACCTAATCCACCGTGATTGCCATGTTGAGGAAACCACGGGAATGGCTCATGGGTTTGTGCGTCAGCTCCCTCGTGAATCGAATGCAAAAACAGGCTCACACAGCTCGTCAGAGAAATCGACCCTCGACCAAATGAGCCTTCCCGGTATCAGGAGCTATGATCCGTCACCATTGGCTAATGGACGATTTACGTTCGATCAATTTGTGGTTGGCCCTTCGAACCAATTTGCCTATCATGCTGCATGGGCCGTTGCAAATGAGAAACGAGATGCCTACAACCCGCTTTATTTCTATGGTGAGAGTGGACTAGGAAAGAGCCATCTCTCTGGTGCTATTGGGAACCACATCTACAAGACACAACCAAACGCCCGAGTGCTCTACGTCAGTGCGGAGGAATTCATGAGCGAAATGGTTGCTGCCATCCGGAAACAGGAGATGTGGGAGTTCAAGGAGAAATTCCGGCGACGGTGTGACGTTCTCTGTATAGATGGGGTTCACTTTCTCAGTGGAAAGGATAGCACTCAGGCCGAGCTTTCCCATACGCTCGATCACCTCTATCACTCTGGAAAACAGATTATTCTAACAGCCAACGTCCTTCCTCATGAACTCCGTCACATGACAGACGGTCTCAAATCGCGGTTGGGATGCGGTCTAGTGGTCGATATTAAGCCTCCCGACATGGAGACTCGAAAAATGATCCTGCGCCGGAGGGCGGAGTTTGAAGGGTTGATCCTTCCTGACGAGGTCGTCGACTTTCTGGCCTCTAGAGTCTGGGGAAACGTTCGACGCCTCGAAGGCATGCTCATCAATCTGATAGCGAAGGCCTCGTTTCTGTCGAGACGCATTGAGCTCGAACTTGCTCAGGAAGTCGTGGGACTCTTCCAGATAGCGGAAAAACGGAGGACCACGATCAACTCCATCCAAGAACTCGTCGCAGGTCAATACCAAGTAGACGTCGAACAGCTGGTTTCTCGGTCCAGGCGGAAAAGCATCTGTCATCCCCGACAGGTGGCGATGTATCTGTGTCGGAAGTTCACGGACGAGTCGCTCGATACTATCGGAATGGCCTTCCGCAGGGATCACGCCTCTGTCATTCATTCCATTGGAGTGGTGGAGAGACAGAAAAGAGAAAAAGCAAAGATCCGGCGTGAGATCGACTTTTTGGTGGAAAGGCTGAGACACCAAGACGGAATGATTCCATAAATCGCAAAAGTTAAAGCCAAGACGGTGAGGGGTTTCTTGAGTTTTCAGGATCTAATCAAAGCGAAAAGAGAGCGCTCTTCGCTGCTCAGAAATCTGTTCTTGGTGCTGCCAGTTGTCGGTTGTCAGTGGTCAGTTGACACTATCAATTCACGTCATTTGATTGAAAATGAAATAGTCTGGACCCGTTGCTCGAATTCCCTGGATAGGTAAATCCTGGTCTTGTTGCCACGGGCCGCGGACCACGAACAACGACTTTTGGTCTAGAGCTTCCCTGTCCACTTTCTGGCGAATTGTTCTTATTAGGCCGTGACCAGAGTGTTCCAAGGAATGGGGCAACGGCCCGGACAGTAGCGATTCTATTCTTCCGCAAACGTCCCCTAGGGACATAACCGTCCAAAAAACTGTGGAAACTCCTCAGAACTAATTCCCGTGGGTTTCTATTGCTTTCGGGGAAAACTGACAGCTAGGGGTGGCGCGGCTGTGCCTCCAGCGAATCAGTGTTTGACGCCGCAGGCTGAGCAACTGGCAGGCGAGGGCGTGCAGGAACCGCAGTTTGAGCTGGCGGTGCTCTTGAAAGTACTCCCAACTGAGAAGGCACAGGCCGACATTAACTTCTTTACCTCGGTTCCATGGCATCCGGGGCATGACACCGTTTCAGACTCGTCGAACACGAGCTTCTCAAACTCATTATCACACGTGCCACAGTGATACTCGTAAATAGGCATTCAACCTTCCTCTCAGAAAGGGCTTCATCCCGTTCTATTGTCAGACAAAACCAGGGCCTGGTTGGTCTTTCTCCCTACAGTATATAGTGTCTCCCATCCGTCTTGTCAACCGTGTAACCCCTTGTCTGAGGAATCTGGTCCATATCTATTTCATACGGCTCCCTTATCACTCCCCTGCTCGACCTTGAGAAGCAGAGGGTCCGAGGTCGTCCGTGGCTTATCCACACAATGCCACGACTGGGTAATATTGAGAGCGGGAGACCACTGTCTATATGCGTCGATGCCTTCGAGGTGATCGTCTGTTCCGAGCAAAATATCTCTCGGCCATCTTGAGCAGGTTTTTTTCCGTCTCGATACCCGGGCCTCAGGGGGAGAGTTGGGCGAGCCGCCGGGCCGGACCAAGATCCCGAGGATACACGGTTGTCGTGAATCAGGGACACCCATCTTCTGCACGCATTAGCCATGGGGTGTGGACCATCATAAGGCCTGAAACCCCGAAACGGGTATGGTTGAACCAAGGGCTTTGATTTACCTTGCTCTTCGACGCGATGGTGAGCACATTATCGCGGGTTAGAGACTCGCATGTCAATAGAGGACTGGGGGGGCCAGGGGACCTGATAGGTCGACCTGGCTTTTGCCCAGGCCGTGGGATAGAAAAGCTGAAAAAGTGGTTGACTCGGGGTCGGGGATATTTATAAGCTACGATAACTGAGAGTTGAGATTGGCAAAAGAGAGATCCCTTTGAAGAAGAGAGGAGGAGAGAAGATGGCGATTCGAGTTGGGATAAATGGCTTTGGAAGAATTGGCCGCCTCGTCTTTCGAGCGGGTGTAGGCACAGGAGATCTCCAGTTTGTCGCGGTTAACGATCTTACGGATGCAAAAACCCTGTCGCACCTCCTGAAGTACGATTCTGTTTATGGCCAGTTCCGAGGCAATATAGAGTCAAAAGAGGATGCCATCATCGTCGACGGAGACGAGGTAAAGGTGCTGGCAGTCCGCGAGCCAAGCGAGCTTCCATGGAAAGACCTCGGCGTGGATGTGGTCTTGGAAAGCACGGGTCGCTTCACGGACAGGGAGAACGCATCTAAACACCTCGAGGGTGGAGCCAAGAAAGTTGTCATTTCAGCCCCGGCAAAGAATCCTGACAAGACGATTGTCTTAGGGGTCAATGAACGCGATTACGACTCGAAGATTCATCATATTCTCTCCATGGGTTCATGCACAACGAACTGCCTCGCTCCGATTGCCAAAGTGCTGAATGACGAATTCGGCATCGAGCACGGCCTGATGACGACGACCCATGCCTACACAAACGATCAGGTGATACTCGACTTCCCTCACAGGGACTTACGCCGGGCACGAGCCGCGGCTTTGTCTATGATTCCTACGACGACCGGAGCTGCCCTTGCCTTGTCCCTGGTAATTCCAGAGCTAGAAGGCAAACTCGACGGAATGGCTATCCGGGTCCCGACGCCGACTGTTTCAGTGGTTGACCTGGTATGTCGACTTGAGAAATCCGTCACTCCCGATTCAGTCAATTCTGCTTTCATGAAATACGCCGCAGGGTCGATGAAGGGAATCCTAGCCGTGAGTGATGAGCCGCTGGTTTCAAGTGATTACACAGGGAATTCATACTCATCAACGGTCGATGCCCTGTCAACGAAAGTGGTCGGCGGCAGCCTGGTGAAGGTGCTCTCCTGGTATGATAATGAGTGGGGTTTTTCGACTCGTATGACAGAATTCCTTGCCTATGTCTCCAAATGATTGGCAGAGTATGGTTGTATGACTATTCGAATCATTGACCAGGTCGACCTCGCAGGGAAACGTGTATTCATCCGGGTAGATCTCAATGTACCCTTGAAGGATGGCGAGGTATCTGATGATACGCGAATCCTGGCGGTCATTCCAACAGTGCGGTATGCTCTGGATAATGGGGCGGTTCGGGTTATTTTGGCCTCCCATCTGGGGAGACCGAAAGGGAAGCGAATCCAAGAATTGAGTCTTCTTCCGGTGAGCAAGCATTTATCTCAACTGCTCGGTCAGGAAGTTATCCAGGGGGACGACTGCGTGGGTGAGCACCTCTCGAAACAAATCGAGGCGATGAGAGAGGGACAGGCGATCGTCCTAGAAAACCTCAGATTTCACCCAGAAGAGGAGGCGAATGACGACGGGTTCTCCAGGGCGCTGGCCGGCCTTGCCGATGTATACGTCAATGACGCCTTTGGGACAGCACATCGGGCACATGCCTCCACGGTAGGAATGGTTAAGTATGTTCCCATAAAGGCTGCTGGGCTTTTGATGAAGAATGAGATCGATTACCTCGACAGGCTCCTTCTCCATCCTGAAAAGCCGTTCGTGGTTGCATTGGGAGGAGCGAAGGTTTCTGATAAGATTGGAGTGATTCAAAACCTCTTCGACAAGGCATCGGCTTTTCTGATCGGAGGAGCAATGGCCTATACCTTTCTTCGGGCTGTTGGCAAAGGGGTCGGCAAGTCACAGGTGGAGGAGGACAAACTCGAAATTGCTTCACAGATCTGTGAGCAGTCACAGGTAAAAGGGATAAGGCTCCTTCTCCCTATCGATCATGTTGTTGTTCGAGAACTAGATCTAGAGGGCACAACCAGGGTTACGACCAGGGCCGAAATCCCCCCAGGATGGGCTGGCGTTGACATTGGCCCAGAAACTGTTCGACAATACTCGAGGGAGATTGAGAAGGCGAGTACACTCATGTGGAATGGTCCCATGGGTGTCTCAGAGATAGAGCGGTTTAGCCGTGGTACCCGAGGCATTGCCGAGGCTATTGCAGGGTCGGGCTCCCTAAGCGTTGTGGGTGGGGGAGACACTATCGCAGCCGTAAGAAAGATGGGCTTTTCTGAAAAAATGACTCATATCTCTACCGGAGGAGGGGCGTCTCTAGAGTTTCTTGAGGGCAAAAAGCTGCCTGGAATAGAAGCGCTTAGAAATCCTTCTCGGTGATCATAATGGGAGCACCTCACATGGAGACAAAGGACGAAGGGGGAATGTAAGAAGATCATGCGAAAAGCCATCATTGTCGGGAATTGGAAGATGAACGGGACGGTCGGTGAAGCTGTACACCTTGTTGCGGAGTTGAAATCGCTGATCGGCGACGTCTCTGACGTAGAGGTCGCAGTGGCACCTCCTTTTACGGCCCTATCGGCCGTGAGCCGAGAGATCCGGGGGTCGAATGTCCGTCTTTGTGGTCAAGATGTCTTTTGGGAAAAGGAAGGGGCCTATACGGGTGAGATTTCAGCCTCCATGTTGAAGGATTTGGAATGTCATTTTGTAATTCTCGGACACTCTGAAAGGCGTCAGTTTTTGGGTGAGACCGACGAGTGGGTTTGCAAGAAGATCATGGCCGCTTTAGACATAGGCATACACCCTATTGTCTGCGTGGGAGAATCGCTCGACCATCGGGATTCTGGACGGGCTTTTTCGATTGTCGAGGAGCAGATCAGAGGATGTCTTGGCCGACTGTCGGCGGGGGACATGGAGACGATCACTATCGCTTACGAACCGGTCTGGGCTATCGGCACAGGAAAGACGGCTACCCCTGAGCAGGCTGAGGAAATGCACCACAAAATTCGAGGCATTCTGGAAGATACCTTTGGACGAGACACAGCGCGAAAAGTCAGAATCCAATACGGCGGAAGTGTGACGCCGGACACTATTGGAGACCTCATGAAACAGCCGGATATCGACGGCGCCCTTGTGGGGGGTGCAAGTCTCAAGGCCGATTCATTTGCCAGGATTGTTAAGTTCAACGAAAAATGATAAGATCGCTCCAAAAGGAGATTCCCCAATGTTCCCTTCACTAGTTCTGGTCATTCATGTGGTTGCTTGCGTTGTCCTTATTCTGATTGTTCTGCTTCAGTCTGGAAAAGGCGCGCAATTGGGCGCAGCCTTCGGCGGTGCGAGTCAGACGCTCTTTGGAAGTCCAGGAGCTGCAGGTTTTTTGACGAAGATTACGACAGCTGTGGCTGTTGCTTTCATGATAACTTCTCTTCTCCTTGCCTTTTGGTCCACTCCGGAGAAGGTGAGCCTCATCTCAGAGGAACCAGCCGCAGAGCAGACGGTTCCTGAAAGCGGGGAAGGACTTCCGCCAAAAACACCTGAATAAACCCTGATTTTGAGAGAACCAGAACCAGAGGATGTTAATGGCGGGGCCGAAGTGGTGGAACTGGTAGACACGCCATCTTGAGGGGGTGGTGGGTGAAAGCCTGTGGGGGTTCGAGTCCCCCCTTCGGCATCAGAATTTGAAAAGAGGCGCAGTCATCGGGGTTGCGCCTCTTTTTTGTTTTTTCCAGATTGGCTTTGATTGGTGACTCGTTCAGCCAATTGTGGGTGTCATCACCCGAGATGGTGTTCGTTCACAGTCGGCAACAAGCACGATGGAGGCTATATTGGTTGGGACCTGAGTCGCAAACAAAGCTAACCCCTCCGGTGATGGTTCATTTAGGGGGCGTCAGTTACAGCGATACCCTCGATTTCGACCAATAGACCTTTGGTCGACAGCGACTCGACGCCGATAAGGGAGTTGGCGGGCAGGCTCTCGTCTGGAAAGAACTCCCCTATGACGCCCGTGACTGCCGACATTTGCTCAGCCTTGTAGTTCACGACGTAGATCGTCAGTTTGACGATGTCGGACAGTTTCCCACCACCACCCTCGACGGCAATTTGCAAGTTTCGAAAGGCTTGCCGGGTCTGGGCGACCAAATCGTTCTCGCCGACGATCCTTCGTTCCAGGTCGAAGGCTACCTGGCCGGACAGATAAATCACGCGACCGCCCTCAACCGTAACAGCATGATGATAACTTCGGGGCTCAGGCGAATCCGGTGGATTGATGAAATCCTTTCTCATCGTGCAATCGCCATTCTAACGATCACCCTCGGCCGATGAATCTGATAAATCCCCATCCCTTCTACCAGCAGGGATTGACTTCAGGCCGTGGGTCTTTCGGGATCTTTGGACCCTCAAAGAAGAGGGCCTGAGTTTCTTGTTGTCAGACGGTTTTGTGCGCTCTTGGCAAAACCTGGGACGATACCCTTCATCCAAGATTGAGAATAGTATTTGTGGCTTCTTCTGAATATAGCACTGGGATGACTTCAAATTCGATCAAGTCTTTCCACTGGTCAATCCATTTGCAGAAGAGGTCTGGTTCTTCAGTTTCCATCAGTTGAAAGCAACGACTGAAGTCGGAGGCAACCCAACTATTTACTTAATGAAGGCCCTCAGGGAGCATGCGACCCTTTTTTTGAACTCGCCTGTAAATTTTCCTGGCTCCAAAATTCTTGAACTGCTCAACGACCATGTGCAGCATTGTTATGCCCTTTTTGTTGGAGACTATTTGATGCCTTAATATGGATTAGACTGACTTCGGGATCCATTGACAATTGACACTGGGACATCGCCAACTCCTTTTCTCTACAATTAGAAGGTAAGGGTCGAGAAAAGTCAATGGGAAATGAGGATCCTAGCTTCTCCTGGAAGATGAACTCGGTGGTCATAACCGGGGGCTTACTCGGTTGATTCGGGCGAAAGCGATCGGCAGGGAAGTCTTTTCAGAGTTGAGGACACCAATAGGGTCTGTTTGAGAGAGGTTCTAGATTTCCAATCTCACGAGTCCTCACTACAGAATCAGGACCTTAATTCCCAGTGCCGCACCTAGCCAACACCCAGAAACAACGGCTGCCAGCCAACCGGCTCTCGCCCACCGAGGTGGAAGCCATCTCCCCTGTAAAACCAGGCCAACCGAGATGACGTGGACTGGAACCGGTAGGCTCAGGCCCAAAGCATACAGATTTCTCATCAACGAGCCGTGCGACTGGGCGAAGAGTTGCGAAACTAAAGCGCCGGTGACCGCGTTGTGAAGGATCCTGATGAGTAGGAAAAGCCCCACGGCGATCAGAAGGTTAGCGACGATTCTGGCGGGCGTCTTAAACATAGTCCTGTTATCCAGACCGTGTCTGGAACTCACCGACTCCTTACCCGGTCGGAACCACACCGTGAAAAGGCAGGAAGTCCGAGGCCTGCATTTCATTTCCGGGTTGGCATGTGAAACGAGGTGGTGAGGATGGCCAAAATTGTATCCGGCTCGTGGGATCGAATTCAAGCTCGGACAGGTTCGTCAGGCTGGATTCGATTAGATATGACTCGACTTTCCGATCAAAATGATCGGAGTAGGACGAACCTGATTGACGATACATAACTGGTTCATCAGTGTCCAGGACTGTGATTGATCGATTCCGAGTTGGGGCCACTTGTGCGGTATCGGTCTTCCAGCTTGCGACCGAGTGTATGGGTGGAGGCCCATCTGTTTTTTCAGGAAGGTGGTTGTGAGTTGAGTCCCATGCCCTCCGTGACGACTTTGCGAATGTCGCAAATTCTGAAGGGTTTCGCAATGAAAAGGTCGACCCCGGTTTCTTTCATCTGCTGAGGGTCAGGCTGGAGGCCCCAGCCTGTAATAATCGCGACAGGGGTGTGAGGGCTCAAAGTTTTTATCTCTTTTGCGAGTTGCCATCCCGACATACCCGGCATTCCGAGGTCTGTTAGAACGAGGTCAAACTTATTGGATTGGAAAGTCGAGAGTCCCTCCTTCCCATCTTTGGCAACGATCACGCTGTGGCCTTCGAGTGACAGAATCTCACTCAAGCTGCTTCTGATTTCCGGCTCATCATCGACGACGAGAATGCTGGCCTTTTCGCTCTTTTGAGGGGGCTTTTCTTGAGCGATTTTGATCTTGGACTCTCCCGCTGTCGGGAGTTTCACGAGAAAGGTCGTTCTCTTTCCTTCCCTACGGGAGAGAAGAATCTCCCCGCCGTGCCGTTCGATGATCCCGTACGAGACGCTGAGGCCGAGCCCGCTACTTTTGGGCCCCTTTGTTGTGATAAAGGGATCGAAGATTTTTCTCTCCAGCTCCTTCGAGATTCCTATACCCGTATCCGACACGGAGAGGCAGTTGGTGTTTCCGTCGGTTTCTGTCCTTATGGATAGTTCACCACCTGAGGGCATGGCGTCCAGCGCGTTGATCACGAGGTTGATAAGAACCTCTCGCAGTTCCGATGGAATGCCAGCGACCGGTAGATCGGCTTTTAGTTCCTCCTTGACTGTGAATTTGATTCCTCTCGATTCCGACTCGTCCTTCCACCGCGGACGAGTCAGTTCTAAGACCTCCTTGACCAGTTGGTTCAGATTGATTTGGACGAATTTCTTCTCCGATTTGGTTCGGGTAAACTCTTGAATCCGACGAACAGTTTCCGCTGCATCCGAGGCTGCCCGCTCGATGACCTCGAGCCCGTGCAGGAGGCCCTTACTCGAAAGCCTCCTATCCTTTTCTCCATGGGTGGTGAGAGAAAGCTTCATTAGTTGTGCCCTGCCCAAAATCGCTGCTAAGAGGTTATTGAAATCGTGAGCAACCCCTCCTGCCATCTCTCCGAGGGCTTTGAGTTTCTCTGACTGAAGAAATCTCTCCTCTATCTGCTTCCGGTCGGTAATGTCGTGGCCGATTGCTATAGTGCCGACACTCTCGCCTTCGGAGTCGAGTATTGGTTTGTTGGCCCACGACACCCAGACCCTTCGCCCATCCCTGGTCGTGTTGACATTCTCGTTGACCTGGTATTTTGTGGGATGCTTTGGAATATCCAGAATCATATCTTTGAGTTCGGAAGGGACGATGGTGCCGACCACATTCTTTCCAATGATTTGACTAGCCGTGTAACCGAAAAACTTCTGTGCATACTCATTGAAAAACGTAACATTTCCCTCCAGATCCATCTTGATGATAATGCTGTTTGCGTGTTCAACCAGTTCTCTGTATTTCTGCTCAGAATCGATGAGAGCCCTTTCGGCCTCCACGCGATCAGTGACGTCGATGGCCATCTCGTAGCGCACGAGTCTGCCATCTGGCCATCGGATGGCTCGATCAATGCACCGATAGTAGCGGTTGTTCTTCTCGTTCCTAAACATCCAAATATAAGACTTTCCCAAATTTTCACCGAATATTCTGCCGTTGGTACAGAACTCACAGGGGCGCTTTACTCCATGGAGCGTGCGATAACATTTTTTCCCCAGAATCGCGTCGCCGTAGGTATTCAACGCGGCCTTGTTTGCGTAGAGCAACTCGTAAGAGTGCGGGTCTGAGACATAGACTATCTCGTCGATGCTGTCAAAAATCGACAAGAGCTGACGTCTCTCAGCGTCAAGGGCATCCTCGATACGCTTCCGGTAGGTAATGTCTCGGCCTGTGGTCAGGGCCGCAGAAACCTTGCCGTTCTGATCAAAGATGGGACTGAGCGTCATGGAGAACCAGAGGGTCTTCCCTCCCCATGGAAGAGAATTCTCATAGTCAACGGGCTGGGCGTTCTTAAATACCAAATTGCTTTTCTCTCGAAACAGGCGGGCAACATCTTTCGGTAGGAGTTTGTCGACCGTTTTGCCAATTAATTCGGGAGGATTTGTGTCGTATTTTTCTTTACCCCAAAAAAAGGAGATGCATTTCCCCTTCCTATCTACAACGAAAATGAGATCTTGCATCGCTTGTAGAATCGCTTGCAGGTGTTGCTTCGATTGACTAAGCGCCTCTTCGGTTTTTTTTCTATTGCTGATATCCCTTGTAATTTCAACGACAGAATAGACCGAACCGTCCTCATTGAACATGGGGGAGGACGTGATTTCCCACGTTATTCCATTGGCATTGCTCATTTCAGCCGTATGAATCTTGCCGTCCTCAAAAGTTTTGGCTGCGGGACACCAAGTGCACCTATCTTTCGTCCCGTAGTATACCCAGTGGCACGGTTGCCCGATAATACCCGGTCCGAAAAGCTTCTTCATAATGGAATTGGTATAGGAAACCTTCATGTCACGGGTGATAACAGATATGCCGTCTCCAATCCCCTCGAAGATCGCTTTAAGCTTGTCCCGTTCCTCCTTAATGGTTCTTTCCAAATAGTGCTTCTGAGACGGTTTCACCTGGACCTCCAATGGGCCAGAACATGCCCTTTGAAGATATTTGCAAATGAGATACCAAGGTTGGCATACAAAACTGATACGGAGACTTGTTTTCCCGGCCTATTGATTCTGTTGAGATAGGACTTTGACGGCTTTTGTCAATAAATTGACAAAAAAGGTGAAAGAAGTCGACCGATGGATAACCCCGTACCGACTCGAAGGATCTGGGAGAGAAGTATCAACCGTGCCCCTTACCTGACTTATGGATGCCAAAAGGGTCACCCTTCGAAAGGTGTGTAAGTAATTGCAATTTAATGTGTTTCTAGTTTACAAAGATGAGTTTTTGTTACCGAGGGCGTACCGTGTAGACCGGTGGCTCCTTTTCCCTTAGGCGTGAGGGCCGGTCACCGTTAAGCCCAGTTTGCTGGTCGGCATGAGATGTGGATGGTCCCTCCATGGGAGTTTGATCGTCCGCGCGGTTTCGCAGGACCACCCTTTTAATCGTGAAAGATCGAGCTCGGCCCTCCGTTTGACAATGCAGGTCTTTTCCATTATGCTTGCTAGAAAGCCGCAGCGCGGGTAGATCTCCAAAAAGCCGAATCCCTTGGTTGACAGGTATCTGCTGGGCCTCTCTTCTGAGCTATGTGATCGGTCTCTATCTAAAGGGGTAGGGGAACGATGATGGGACGAAGGCTATTTGTTTTAGGGCTAGTTGGGGTTCTTGTTCTCTATAACGCCGAGGCGCTGGGCCAGGGCGCATGTAAGGCCCCACCCTTCATCACTGGGGGTGTTTCTCCCAATGTGTTGATAGTCTTTGACACCTCGGGCAGCATGTCTAACATTCTGTGGCTTGACCAATTCGATCCTCTGATTGACCATTCGACGCCGCTCCTTTCCCAGGGGAAAAAGGTGGTCTTTGCCCGGGAGGCTGAGAACTGCTATCTCGATCACCACCGGGTCAGTTATCAAACAAGCCAAGATAAGATAAAACTCCGCTTCAGGAACTACACGGATCCGACGGAACTGTGCAGCGGAAGCGACTTTCAGACTCAATGGAGCGAAGATGACCACTATTTTTATTTCGATCGGGTGAGCGGTGCTTTTATCACCCAAACCCAATATGATCCTGTAAATACAGACCATATCAGAGTGTTTCTTCCCTATGCGACGTACAGCGTGGATGTGAAAGATACCGGTCAGCATGCCACGTGGTACGACTACAACTACTTGAACTGGATCTTTTACCATTCCAATCAAGCCCAGCGTGATGCCATTAAGGCCATGCACGACGATTCTACCACCAGAGATATTTTTATCAGAATGCTGGCGGCCAAAAGAGCCATAACAGAGATTGTCAAGGCCAATCCTGATGTTCGGTTCGGTCTAATGAGGTTTGATCAGACCCTTGGGGGGAAGATTGCGGCCCCGATTAGCTCGGACAATAACGCGGTAATCAAAGCAATAGAAAGCCCAAGCTTCTGGGCCGGAGGGGGAACTCCGCTGGCCGAGACCTTGGAAGACGCTTGGGACTACTTCCGAGACCAGCAGAACGGTCCCGTCCAGCAGTGGTGCCAAAAGAATTTTGTTATCGTCATAACTGACGGTCAACCGACTTGGGACTCAGATAATTTGAGTGGATACATCAAAAAGGACTGGGATGGAGACAGTGGAGGGGCAGAAGAGAATCGGTATGCCGGACGTGGTTCAGACTACCTTGACGACCTGGCCTACTATATGTATCAGAACGATGCGAGACCTGATTTGCAGCAGGGAAGCGAAAAAAGAAATGTTCTCACGTACTCGATTGGTTTTACCATCAGCAACCAGCTTCTCCTCGATACAGCTTTCAACGGGAATGGCCTTCATGGCCTCGAGGCCGAGTGGAGTGACCCAGGGAGCATCCATTACCAGAGGTATTATTACACCGCCAGTAACTACCAGGGACTCCGTGCGGCGCTGGGGAAGGCCATGAGAGAAATCTCCATGTCCATCTCCTCGGGGACAGCTTCAACTGTGGTCTCCACATCGGCTGGAACACAGGACCTCCTTCTTCGGGCATCCTTTCACCCGGCGGGCTGGAGGGGTTTCTTTGACGCTTTCGAACTGAAAGATGGAACCAGTCCGCCGAGTGTTTTAAGATGGCAAGCGGCAGACATTCTGATGGCAAGAGACCCGGCCGATCGCGAGATCTATACAGCGCTCAAGGGTCTTTCGGGTATCAACGCAAAAACAGAGTTCATAGAGGATAATGCGGCAGTAACCGATGTGGACGGAAATGAGCTTTTCAGACTACTCAATCAGAGCAGCGCGAATAAAGGGATAGACATCATTAATTTTATTCGAGGGGCTGATGTAAAAGGATTTCGGGACCGTGGCGGTCATAAGCTCGGGGACATCGTCAATTCGACGCCAGTCGTGGTCGGTGCTCCTGATGGGTTCTTCAATGATCCCAGTTACATCGAGTTTCGACGCAGTCACGCCTCGCGTGAGCGGATGATTTATGTAGGAGCGAATGATGGTATGCTCCATGCCTTCTATGCTGACGATCCCAGAGGGGGGGAAGAAGCGTGGGGATTCATCCCCAATAATCTCCTCGCCAAATTGGAGCACCTCACCGCCCAGGATTACGAATCTTGCCATGAGTATTTTGTGGATCTGACACCGACCGTCGCTGATGCTTTTATCGACCCTGATGGAACGGGGCCACAATGGAGGACGACCCTGATCGGGGGAGAAAGGGAAGGTGGAACGTCCTTTTTCGCCCTTGACGTGACCGATCCAGACCCTGGTGATCAGAGCACAGGGTTTCAGCCACTGTGGGAGTTCTCGGACTCGCGACTGGGCGAAAGCTGGTCGATTCCGGCAGTCGAAAAGATCACCTTGGGGGGCGGTGACAAGTGGCTCGCTTTTGTGGGAAACGGTTTCAACAATCAAGACGGTGAAGGTTATCTTTTTGCTATCGACATGGACTCGGGGGGGAATTTTTTGACAATTCCCGTCGGTCACCCAAGTCCGTCCAACCCCAACGTCTTATCGAGTGCACGGGCGGTCGATATCAATGGAGACGACTATGCAGACAGTCTCTTTTCAGGAGACCTTTCGGGAAGGCTCTGGCGATTTGATATCACCGATCAGGGAGATCCCAGGACCTACAGCCCAGTCGATCCTAACACATGGACGGGGCAGCAAGTTTTTCAGACCGAGCCGAATCAACCCATAACACAGCCGGTGGGGCTCTCTTTCTATTGTTCTGGCCCGACTGACCAGAATTGCGAGAACTTGATCACTTATTTTGGAACTGGAAAGTATCTAACCCTTGCGGATAAGACAGCTCTCTCCGCACAGAGTTTCTATGCCATAAAAGATGAGTACGGTCCCCTGACTCGGGGTGATCTGGTCGATCAAACTGCAAATAGCTGCCCTCAAGCGCCCGGGCCTGTAAAGGGTTGGTTTGTGGATCTGACGATGCCCGGGGAGCGTGTCTCCTCATCACCGTTAGTCATGGGAGGGTTGGTCTTCTTTCTGACCTTTGTTCCCGATGTGAATGACCAGTGCGGCGCCGGGGGAACAACTTACCTCTATTATAGGGAATTTGATACCGGTTGTGTCCCTAATCGGACCGTCTTCGGCGAGGACCCAGACCCAGACGGGGACGCCCGTCCAGTCGGCAGAATTCCAATCGGGCCGGGATACGCTTCGGAGATCTTTTACTATGCGAAGACCCAAGAGATGCTGATACAGACCAGCGATCGCACCGTCCACAGTCGCAAAGTGAACCTTCTCCGAGGGGGTATTGAGAACTACGGCTGGCGCGAGGTGTTCTACTGAAAGTCTTTTGACCGAAAATCCTGCCCCAGAAGTTCTTTACCAGCCCCCGATCATCTGGCATTCAGTTTTGACCACAGAGAGGACAGGCTCGGTGAGATTTAAAGGAAGCGCCAAACCGAGGCGAAAAGTTTCAGCCTGGCCACATAGCCCCACACAGATCTTCTATCCGGATTTGCCCTGGTCAGTCTTATTCTGTGCTCTTCTCTTAAGCAGGTGGGAGTCGAGGAAATCGTTCAGCAAGATGGCGTCCTCGCCCGAGATTTCGAAGAACCGAAGGCCAGCAACAGTACTTCCATCCGGCAGAGGAGTCACATAAACAATGGTGCCGCCAAACCTGAGTATTCGTCTCTCCAGGGCTAAGGCGATTGTGAGTGGTTCACCGACAGACAGGGATGCCCTTGTTTTTATTTGGATTCCTTCCCGGCTCACATTTTGGATCGTCGCATGAAGGCCATCATGGAGAAATGTCTTACTGATCCTCATCCGCGGCGTCTTCCTCCGATCCTTCACCGTATGAGGGGCTGTCGTGGGAAGAGTCCGTCCAAGGCCTTGACTCTTTTCTGAAACTGGTTTTTTTCTGGGATCGGCAAGGCAGTTTTCACAAAGGGGAGAGGCCCAGTGGGCGAGGCTGCCACAAGTCAGACACCGGATGTAGTAGTTATCTTTCCCCAGATCAACCTCTAGCTGGGAGTGTCCAAGCTCTTTTGATTTTTGCTTATCCTTGTACATCCTCTCGTCGACAAGTTGAACAAAGGCCTCGCTATCAAAATCTTTTTCAAACTGAGCCACTCCCATGCTGAGAGTCAGTCCAGCTGGAGCCGTTTCCTTGAACTTTGCCTTCAAGCGATTTCCGATCGATAGGGCGGTCTTGTAGTCTGCTTCGGTGAGGATCATGACGAATTCATCCCCGCCATATCTAAAGGCGCAGTCGAGGTTCTCTCTGATGGAGAGCCACAGAACACTCCCCACGGTCCTTAGAAGGGCGTCACCTTTCAGATGGCCGTATCGATCGTTGAATCGCTTGAAGCCATCAACGTCCACCATGATTATGGATATAGGGTATTCTCTCTCTTTCGCCTTTTCGAGATCACGCTCGAGTTTTTGATAGAAATACCTCCTATTGTAGAGACCGGTGAGCTCATCGGTAATTGCGCTAATGTAGAGTTTGTTCTTCAGGGCTTTCTCTCTCTCGATCTTGAAGAGTTGGACCGCCAGCTGTTCCATGGTAAAGGGCTTCGCCAGAATATCATTCGCCCCAGCCTGAAGGATTTTCATTGGAGAGTACTTCCCCTGGTACCCACCAATAATCAAAACATCGACATCGGAGTATTTCTTCTTGATAATGTGAAGGAGTTCAAATCCGTCCATTTCAGGCATGAGGATCTCAGAGATGACGATCGGGAAAGGTGTCTCCGTTAGAAGTTCCAGCGCCAAGCGGCTCGAGGCTGCTTCCGTGCAGGTATATCCGAGGGATTCAACAAAGTTCCTGAGCGTTTGGCGAGATTCGGCCTCGTCATCGACGATGAGAATCTTTTTGTCTGGAGCCTCAGATTTTGGGATCCCTTTCATCGATTCACCTAATTATCACCTGGATAGTATACCATGTGGCGGCCTCAGTATCTCTTTTTTCCCGACCGGATAATGCAGTTACAGCCACCCGTCCACTGTCTTCAAGGGATATTGGCCATCAGGTGTTCATCCTGTATGGGCTGACGTGCCGGGTATCTCCCTAACCTGGCACCCCGGGCTCTGCCCAAGAGCTGAAACAGGGATCCAGATCCAGTGAGGCTGATGGGAGGCGGTGATTTCTGGAATCTTTCGTTCGCGGTCCTGCAAATACTGTGCCCGTGGTTACTCAAGCGGTGACCAAGCACGTCGGGGGGCGATCTCCATCAGGTGCAGATCTTTTTCTATGTCCCGTCGGGTCAGGGAGATCATTTTCTCTGAGAACCGATCCTCTCATCCGAGCACGGTGTCGATCTCGAGGTCGACTTTCCTGGTAGAATTTGCGTGATAACTCTGGATCGGTGTCACACGGAGCCCAGAGGCCTTCAATGCTTCAATACCATTGACCGCTGCTGACGATCCTGACACGGTGGTAATGCATGGGATCTGGTGGTGCCACGCTTCCTGTCGTATGATTGCCTCATCAGATTTCGGCTTTTTTCCTCCTGGCGTGTTGATGACAAGGGCGATCTCTCCATTCTTGATCAAGTCAAGTATGTTTGGTCGTCCGTGGTCAACCTTGGAGACAGTCTGCGCCCGAACACCGTTCTTTTCCAGGACTCGAGCGGTGCCGTGGGTGGCTACGATTTCAAACCCCAGGTCCACAAGCTTCTTGGCGATCATGACAATGGCCCGCTTGTCTCGATTCATCACGCTTATGAAGACCTTTCCACTTTCGGGGAGCTTGTGACCAGCACTCATTTGGGACTTGGCAAAGGCTTGACCGAAGTCACGATCGATGCCCATTACCTCTCCTGTTGATTTCATCTCTGGGCCGAGAACTGGATCGACCCCTGTGAAACGGCTAAACGGCAGAACAGACTCTTTCACGGCAACATGATCAATCTCCACCTCCCCAACGCCCAATTCGGCGATGGGCCGGCCGGCCATGACCTTGGCTGCGACTTTGGCCCACGGAACGCCTGTTGCCTTGCTGACAAAGGGAACCGTTCTCGAGGCACGTGGGTTAGCCTCCAGGACGTAGAGAACGTCGTTCTTCACCGCAAATTGCACATTGATCAACCCCACGACCTGAAGTTCCCTTGCAAGGGCGTGGGTTGCGTCCCTGATATCTTCAATCTCCTCATCCCCTAAGGAATAAGGTGGAATGACACAGGCACTATCTCCGGAATGAATGCCTGCCTCCTCGATGTGCTCCATGATCCCTGCAATGAGACAGTCCCTCCCATCCGCTACCGCATCTACGTCGATTTCAATGGCGTTTTCCAAAAACCCATCGATGAGCACTGGGTGTTGGGATGACGCCTGAACCGCCTTCTCCATGAAGTGATCCAGCGAATGCTGGTCGTAGACGATCTCCATGGCCCGCCCCCCAAGGACGTAGGAGGGCCGAACCACAACGGGGTAGCCGATCTCCTCGGCAACTCCTCGAGCTTGTTGTGGCGAGACCGCCGTCCCACTGGCTGGCTGGGCAAGATTCAGCTTTTTGAGAAGGACTTTGAAACGTTCCCTGTCCTCGGCTCGGTCGATGTTTTCGGGGCTCGTGCCAAGGATGGTGACCCCCGCCGTTTCTAGTCGTCTGGCCAGGTTGAGTGGGGTCTGACCTCCGAACTGGACAATAACGCCGTCTGGCTGTTCTTGATTGACGATATTGAGGACATCCTCCGCTGTTAGCGGCTCGAAGTAAAGCTTGTCTGACGTGTCATAATCTGTGCTCACGGTTTCCGGATTGCTATTGACCATGATCGTCTCATATCCCATCTCTCTTAGGGCGAAAGAGGCATGGACGCAACAGTAGTCGAATTCGACTCCTTGACCGATTCTGTTGGGTCCCCCACCGAGGATCATGATGCTTCTGTGGAGAGAGACCTCGGCCTCGTTCTGGAATTCGTAGGTGGAGTAGTAATAGGGGGTATGAGCTTCAAACTCGGCACCACAGGTGTCTACCTGCTTGAACACGGGATTTACCTGGGCTTCCCTCCGCAACTCGGCCACTGCTGTTTCGTCAGTTCCGAGAAGAAAAGCGATTTGCCCATCTGAGAACCCCATCTGCTTGGCTCTGCTCAAGAGTCCTTTCGGGAGGCGAGTGGGTTTTCGCGGAGAGGCCTGAGACCAGAGGGCAAGGTCGGGGGGGGGTGCCCTGAAAGACGCAATTTCTCGCTCTGTTTCAACGATTGTCGCAATGTTTTTGAGGAACCAGGGATCTATCTGGGTCGCCCTATAGACGTCTTCAACCGTCATGCCGGATTGAAGGGCATATTTGACACAAAACACTCTATCGGCACCGGGGGTCTTGAGTCTCCTCAACATCCCTTCCCTCTGCCTCCGGGTAAGGGCCACAGAGCGGCGGCCGTTTTGATAGAAGAGGTCACCAGGGTCCGCGCCCAGGCCGGATCTTCCGATTTCGAGAGATCTGAGACCTTTTTGAAGGGCTTCTTTAAATGTCCTCCCGATCGCCATCGTCTCGCCCACCGACTTCATGGAAACGGTCAGAGTCGGATCTGCCTCAGGGAATTTCTCGAAAGCAAATCGGGGTATCTTGACAACGCAGTAGTCGATGGTGGGTTCAAAACAGGCAGGAGTTTTTCTGGTAATATCGTTGGGGATTTCGTCCAGCGTATACCCTACGGCTAATTTGGCCGCCATTTTGGCGATCGGAAAACCTGTTGCCTTGGAGGCTAAAGCAGAGCTTCTTGAGACTCGAGGGTTCATCTCAATAACAACCATGCGACCGTCTTCTGGGTTAACGGCAAACTGGATGTTTGAGCCTCCGGTCTCAACACCGATCTCCCGTATCACGGCGATTGCAGCATCCCGCATCCTTTGGATTTCTTTGTCGCTCAGGGTCTGAGCTGGAGCGACTGTGATGCTGTCGCCTGTATGGATACCCATGGGGTCGAGGTTCTCTATCGAGCAGATGACAACGACGTTGTCATTCAGGTCTCGCATCACTTCCAGCTCGTACTCCTTCCACCCGATGACCGACTCCTCTACAAGGATCTCGCCGATCATGCTCGCATCGAGACCTCGAGAGGCGAATTCCTCAAATTCCTTAAAATTGAAGGCAACACTCGCTCCGGTGCCACCGAGAGTAAAACTTGGCCGGATGATTGCTGGAAGGCCAATATCTCGGACTATTTCATTGGCCTCTGCGATGGAATGAGCGAGACCGCTTTTCGGAAGATCCAGACCGATTCTCTTCATTGAGGACCGAAAGAGATTTCGCTCCTCAGCTTTCTTGATCGCCTCGTAGCTAGCGCCAATTATTCGGACTCCGAAATGGTCGAGGACGCCTCTTTCTGCCACCTGGATCGCCACATTAAGCCCCGTCTGGCCTCCTAAGGTGGGAAGAAGGGCGTCTGGTCTCTCCGCCTCAATTATTTTCTCGAGGACCGGTGCGATGATGGGCTCAATATACGTCTTGTCGGCCAAATCCGGATCCGTCATGATGGTGGCAGGATTGCTGTTGGCAAGAATGATCTGAAATCCCTCCTCCCGGAGGGCTTTACAGGCCTGCGTTCCGGAATAGTCGAATTCGCACGCCTGGCCAATGACAATCGGTCCCGATCCGATGACAAGAATCTTACTGATGTCTGTACGTTTCGGCATTTCTCCCTCTCGCCATGTCTTCTATGAAGCTTTGAAAAAGGTATCCAGCATCATGGGGTCCGGGAGAGGCTTCGGGATGGAACTGGACCGAATAAACGGGAAGCCATCGGTGACGCATCCCTTCAAGGGTTCCATCATTCAAGTTCACAGCCGTTGTCTCAATCACATTTTGGTCGAGAGAGGCGGCGTCGACACAGAATCCATGATTCTGGGTTGTTATGTTCACCCGTTCGGTTTTCAGGGTCTTAACCGGCTGATTGGCCCCTCGATGGCCGAACTTCATTTTGAAAGTTCGTGCTCCCATGACCAGACCGAGGATTTGATGACCTAAGCAAATACCGAAGATCGGCTTCCTGCCGAGGAGTTCTTTGACGGTGTCAACAGCATATGGGACTCCCTCAGGATCCCCCGGACCATTAGAAAGAAAGACACCATCAGGATCGTAGGAGAGTATCTCCTCGGCCGATGTATTGGCCGGGACAACCGTTATCACACATCCAAGGGCGTGAAGCATCTTCAATATGTTTCGCTTTACCCCAAAATCCATGGTGACGACTGAAAACTCCCTGTCACCGATCACTGGGGGAAAGCCTTCCTCCGGTCGGAGAGGATCCCATCGATCGTCTCCGAAACCAGGGTCCCATCGATAGGGACTCACGCAGGACACTTCCTTTACGAGGTCTCTACCGATAAGGGTAGGGGCATCTCTCACTTTTTCGAGGAGACGCTTGTGATCTAAATCCTCGGTGGAGATAATGGCCCTCATGGCGCCTGCGGTGCGGATAATCCTGGTGAGAGCCCGAGTGTCGACACCCTGCACGCCCATAACGTGGTGGTCCTTTAGAAAAGCGCCCAGGCTCATCCGACCCCGCCAGTTACTAAAGCCATCGCTGTATTCTTTCACCACAAATCCTTCAACGTAGGGAAGGTCTGACTCCATGTCTTCTGGATTAACGCCGCAGTTGCCTATGAGGGGATACGTCATTGTGACAATCTGACCTTTGTAGGAAGGATCGGTCAAAATTTCCTGATATCCGGTCATGCTCGTATTGAAGACAATCTCTCCTGTTCGTTCCCCGAAACTTCCAAAGGAGGTCCCTTCGAAACTGGTGCCGTCCTCCAGAACGACCATCGCTCTGCGTGTTTCGCGCACGTGATTCCCCCTTTTGCAGTCAGTCTGGCATGCGATAAAGGATTGAGTGTTTGTCGGTAAGCCAGATCCGGCAAATGAAAGGGGAGGCATTGACTATGGAATCGCTCTCCCCTTAGCTCTTGGCCCCAAAGACGGTCCAAAAAAAAGCCCCCGATTCAATCGAGGGCTGTTCTGGTCCTCAGCAAGATTTTTTGATCCCATACTCATCCAATGATTTATTTTTATCTATATACCAGGAAACGCGATTTGTCAATAAGAGGTGAGGTTTTTCAGCAAAGCAATGCAGGAACGACCATTCTGACATGGAAGAGGTGACAGCGCCTCAGAAATTTGCCGATTGACCCCCAAAATCATTTATGTTATTCCTATCTCCTCGGTAAGTGACCGGGACAGAGTCGGGAAATTCAACTCAAAAGTGGCGGTCCTGATTCCTGGGATGGGACCCAAAGAGGGGGAGGAGCCATTCATGCCGAGAATCAAGAGAGCAGTCGTCAGTGTTTCTGACAAATCCGGATTAGTGGATTTCGTCAAGGCTCTCGCAGACATGGGGGTGGAGGTCCTGTCCACGGGTGGGACGGCAAAAATATTGAGAGAGAAGGGGATACACGTCATCGATGTTTCCGACTACACCGGTTTCCCGGAGATGATGGAGGGTAGGGTCAAAACCCTCCACCCGAAGATTCATGGGGGCCTGTTAGGGCGAAGGGAGAATCCCAGGGACGTGAAGGAGATGGAGACCCATGGGATCGCGCCCATCGACATGATCGTCGTGAACCTCTATCCCTTTGAGGCGACCGTTGCTCGAAAGGGGTGTTCCCTTGATGAGGCACTTGAAAACATCGATATCGGTGGCCCCACGATGATCCGGTCCGCGGCGAAGAACTACCGGGACGTGTCGGTTGTCGTTGATCCTGCTGATTACCGAATTGTCCTCAAGGAGATGATCGATAATCAAGGGGTTATCTCTGTCCAGACGAATTTCCACCTCGCAAAAAAGGTGTTTCAAATGACGGCTTATTATGATGGTGCCATATCAAACTACCTCGAATCGTTAAATAATGGCTAGTGTGGGGGTAAGGTTTCTAATGGGGGAAAGGAAACTGACGGTGCTGGTGGTTGGTGGTGGAGGCAGAGAACACGCTCTTGTCTGGAAGATCAGTCAGAGCCCATTAGTCGGAAAAATCTACTGTGCTCCTGGAAACGCGGGAATTGAGGAAATAGCCGACTGCGTTAATATCGCCGCGACAGATCTCGATAAGCTCTCTCGATTCGCTCTGGATCGCGGAGTCGATCTGACGGTTGTGGGACCTGAGCTTCCTCTGACCATGGGCATTGTCGATCTGTTTGAATCCCAGCGGCTGAGGGCTTTTGGCGCAAGTCAGAAGGCATCAGAGATTGAGGGAAGCAAAGTGTTCTGCAAGGACCTGCTGAGGCGGCACGGGATTCCCTCTGCCTCATATCAGGTTTTTCAAGAGAGGGATCTGGCTGCCGATCATATTCGCTCAAGGGAGGCCCCGATAGTTGTCAAAGCCGACGGTCTTGCCGCGGGTAAGGGGGTGTTCGTTGCCCAGACAGAAGCAGAGGCCTTGGACGCACTCGATCACATCATGGTAGCGAAGGATTTTGGCAACGCAGGAGATCGGGTGGTGATAGAAGACTGTCTGACCGGGGAGGAAGCATCCTTTCTCGCTTTTACGGACGGTGAGACAGTTTTGCCCATGGCTTCTTCGCAGGATCACAAGCGCATCTTCGATAACGATCAGGGGCCAAACACTGGCGGTATGGGCGCATACAGCCCGGCTCCGATAGTGACAGCGGAGGTCCATGGGCGCATTGTTGAGGATATTATGATTCCTGTAATCCGGGGGATGGCGGCCGAGGGAAGACCATATCGTGGGGTTCTTTATGGGGGCCTGATGATTCAAGATGGAAACCCAATCGTTCTCGAGTTCAACGCCCGTTTCGGAGATCCTGAGGCACAACCCATCTTGATAAGGATGCAGAGCGACATTGTTCCCATCCTTATGGCCTGCATAGATGGAACACTGAGGGGGATGGAGATCGAATGGGATACCCGTGCTTCTGTCTGTGTTGTCATGTCTTCAGAGGGGTATCCGGGCGCCTATGGGAAGGGAAAGGTAATTGAGGGACTCGATCAGGCAGGGTCGCTAGATGGGGTCGTTGTCTTTCATGCGGGGACTGAGCTGAAGGAACAAAAGACCGTGACAAGTGGCGGCAGAGTGTTGGGAGTGACGGCACTGGGCGATGGAATATCCCAGGCTATCGAGAAGGCTTACAGGGCAGCCGGAGAAATCAGATGGGAGGGCGCCTACTATAGAAAAGACATTGGGAAGAAAGCTCTGGATCGTCTGATCTCCTAGGCACGTTCTCGTAAAAGACCCGCTGTGGCTTCCAATAAGGTATCTTCGAAAGATTTTCGATCTCGCGGTTGGATTTTCGGTGAGCGCGTGCGATTTTCTATTCCCTTAGTGTGGCAGAACGGTTTTTTTGTCTCGCTGGCATGAGAGGGAGCGTCTTAACCTCCTTCCCATTCTTGATGTTAAGGTTGCCCTTCCTTTGTGCCTCGGTCACCCCGAAGGTCTCAACGTATTACTCAGTCGAAGGCTCGTGGCGAATGACATTCGCAATGAGGTCTTATCTCACTCCATTGGAGCTGAATCGCTCATGCCCATGCAGCGAGGGAACAACGACATCTCTCACGGAATTTGAGAACTTCCGAGGCACTGGGTCGACAATAGAATTTTGGGGGGAGCGCCCGCGTGAAGCGTCTCTCTCGATAAGGAGGTCGATGATCGATGAAAAAGGAGAGGAACGCGCCCTTGGTTGGTATCGTTATGGGGAGTGATTCAGATCTAGAGGTGATGACAGAGGCGGGGTCGAGTCTCGATGTATTCGGAATACGATATGAGATGACGGTCGCCTCGGCTCACCGGTCTCCAGAGAAAACCCGTCGGTATGCAGAATCCGCTATCACTCGGGGAATCGAGGTGATCATCGCGGGAGCCGGTGGCGCGGCTCATCTTGCCGGGTTTCTTGCCGCCCATACAGTTCTTCCGGTTATCGGCGTGCCAATTCCGTCATCCCCTATAGGAGGACTGGATGCCCTCCTATCCACGGTTCAAATGCCTGGGGGGATTCCGGTGGCTACCATGGCGATTGGAAAAGCAGGGGCCCGAAACGCCGGTATTCTGGCAGCCCAGATGCTCTCCCTGAAGTACCCTGAGATTCGTGACCGGTGTGAGAAATACAGGGACAGAATGGAAGCCGAGTTAAAGAGAAAGGACAACGCTATCAGAAAGGCTCGACAGTGACAGAAGAGCGCATTGTCAGATTGGGCTCGAACGACGTTCGGACCTGGCCAGTCAAAGAGATAGCCACCTGCCTTCAGAGGGGCGGAATCATTGTTTATCCAACAGAGACAATTTATGGCCTTGGAGCGGATGCACTGAACCAGAAAGCAGTCAAAAGGCTATTCGAGATTAAGACAAGGGCCCTGGACAAGCCAATCTCCGTCCTCGTGAGAGACCTCGACATGTTAAACCGGGTTGTTGCAAGAGTCCCGGTCATTGCGAGATCTATTATGGATAATTACTGGCCGGGACCGGTCACAATCATTTTCCCTGCATCAAAACGGCTCCCGCCCATCCTGACTGGGCAGACAGGAAATATCGGGGTGAGAATTTCCCCGCACCCCTTTGTGAGGCGCCTCTTCGATTATTTCGATTCACCCCTGACTTCAACGAGTGCAAATATTGCCGGCGGAAAGAACTTAAAGGAACTGGAGGAGATTCTCGGCACATTTGGCAGCCAAGTCGATCTTGTCATTACCATGTCGGAATACGGTGGCGGTGAAGCCTCAACCCTGATCGACGTGACACAAGGAAGGCCGAAGGTTCTTCGAGAGGGCGCTGTCGTCGTTGAGGGCATTTGATGTGGGCAGAATCGATGGTTGTTGAGACCCCTTAGAGCGGTGCTTCCCTTGGCGAATTGGATCACTTTGTATTCGAGGAGAAACTTAAACTAATTTTGAGATTTATTATTATAACTAAATGAAATTAATACATAATTTATTCTTATTCATGAAAAATTCATTAGTTGGATGACGGACAGGGACCGCCATCCGACCCGTTCGATCAGGTCTACATTGGAACCGGTTTTTCCATGCTCTTGTCTCACGCTGAGGGATTCTGGAAATGGATATTTAAATCTCGCATCTTCTTTCTGAGTGTGTTCCGGTTGATTCCAAGGAAGAGGGCTGTTGCGGTCTGGACATTTTGGTGCCTTTTGAGAGCCCATTTAATGACGATTTTTTCGACAAGGTTGACGATGTCCAAGAGGAGGGCACATCTCGATTCGGTCGGTGGGTCGACCTTCTCGATCATCTGTCTCAGCTTTCGATCAAGAATCTCGTCTAGCGGAGGACCGCCCCTGGACTCCCGCACAGTGAGATCTTTTTGTCGGGTTGTATCAGGGAAGACCATATGGGCAATAACGGTCATGAGCCTGATGTCTTTTTCGTACGACACTGTATCCCGATAGAGGGGATGGGTTGTGATGACCCCGACTGCACGGTTGTTATTGACAATAGGGACACAGAGCATCGAGAGATCTTTCTCATCGAGACTGCTCGACGGGAAGGGGAGAGGCCTCTCGGTCACCCGGTCAAAGGCCATGGGCCGGGCATGGGTCAGCACCTCCTCGATAGTGGAACGGTTGGGTCCCTGGATATATCCGTGCCTTTCAGTTGGTTCCCCGAATGCCACTTCGAGGAGAACCTCTCTATTTGAAGGATTGAGAAGGGTTAGGGTTCCATAATTCGTTCCGAAGGTTTCGTCCAATACCTCCATCGCACGGAGAAACCTCTCCTTGGATGTGCCGGCGTCGTGGACCAGTTGGCTAATCCTGTACAATAGGTCGAGCTCCTTAGGCCCATTGTCTGTCAGTCCGCTACCGGCCGGCTGGAAGTCAGGAAGCATTCATGATCTCCGGGGCTGGATTTTTTCGGAGGGGGGTTCCACTCGTGCTGGATAAACCTGTGATCTGGCACCCCCGATTCCTCGACGGGCGCAGCTAGAACAAAGGTAGTTGGACAACATCCCGAGTCACGCCCATGCTATTATAATTGGTTTGTCCAGATATGCAAGAAAATTCTTCAACTTTGCTTTTTTTATTATTTCCTAAATAGATTTCGGGTCACCAACCGGGTGACGAAATAGCATGAAAGGTTCGCTTCCGTGTTATCCGAGGGTAGAAACCTGTTGACAATCGGGAAGGGATACGGTTAATATGTGAAAAATTTCCTTAGTCTCCCTCCCATTACCTTATCCCCACGGATTACTTACATTAGTGTCGCGTCGAGGAGTGGTGTAAAGGAAAACTCTTTGAGACTTGGATGGAGGAGTCAATCCATGCCCATGAGAAAACCGAGTGAAGAAGAGGAGAAATGGATCAAACAGCAGGAGATACAGAAACGAAAGGATAAGGAAGATCTGGCCCTCAAGAAGGAGCACTGGATGAAATGTCCCAGCTGCGGCCACGATCTTCAAAAGGCGTCTTATCCGAAATTTGAATACCTGAAAATGAAGAAATGTGAGACCTGTGGGGGGGTCTGGCTCGACAAGGGAGAACTCGAGGTCATCATTCAGGTCGAGATAAAGGCTTTTGCAGAAGGTGCTCGGGAGTTGTTCTGGGAAATGACTGAAAAGAAGAAGAAATAGAATCGATGCATGGGGAGCACACCCGGGGTTGTGCTTTATAGGGAGATGACCATGGCAAAAGAACCGACGAAACCAGACGATATGACGATGCTCAAATCGATTAGCCACAAGGAAAAGGAAGTTGAGGTGATGATTGCCAAGGCCCACGAAGAGGCAGAGGCGAAGATTAAGGCGGCTCGCCAGCGGGCAGGAGAGATTGTTCAGGAAGCGAAAACACGGAGTCTTCAAGAAAAACGGTCGATGAAAGAAAAGGCCCTGGAATCAGTTCAAGAAGAGGCGGAACGTGTGGAAAAGGAGTATGAGGAAAGCCTGAAACGCGTGGTTGAGAAGGCCAAGAAACATCTGCCCCAGGCAGTGGAACGGGTTATTGATGCCGTTTTGCCCCGGTGAGAGGGAAACGATGATACTCAAGATGAGCAAGGTGGAAATTGTCGGAGAAAGAAAGAGTTTCAAAAAAATCGTCGATCTGATCTATGACATGGGGACGCTCCACATTGAGGACCTTTCCGATGTTATCGACAACCCTGAGCTCGGTTTCTCAGAAATGGAGATGGAGGAGGATCAGCTGGCCGAAAAAGGACAGCTTGAAGTCCTTCTCGGAAAACTGAAGCAGATCCAGCTTCTGCTCCCGCCATCGGAGGAACGAAGGAGAGAAGAGGTCTCTCATGAGGAACCATTCGACGTCAAGAAGTTTTCTGAGGAATGGACTCCAAAACTCGATCGATTACTTGAGGACGTTGGAGACCTGGTGAAGCAGCGAAATCAAGTTCAGGAAAAGCTGACAATTCTGTCGAAGTACGAAGAGGTTTTTGAGGTCTTTTCCCCTCTGCTCGAGGGTTTCGAAACCATGGAGAATCATGCGATCGTCGGGCTGACGATTGAGAAGAAGTACGAGAACGCCGTCATGCCCTTGCTGCGGGAGGAGTTGGAGAAGATTACGGGAGGACAGTTTCACCTCGCCCTCAAGGAAGTGACGCCAGACGTTTCAGCCCTGGCCCTTCTCTTTCATAAGAGCTACTCGAAGGAGGTCGGTTCCCTCCTTAACACGACGGACATCCATGAAATTAAGATGCCATCTGATCTCGCTGATCGCCCCTTTAATGAGGCACTGAGTATTCTGAGTGAGATGAAGGCGGAACTCCCGGATAATCTGAAAGAACTGGAGGCCAAGATCCAGGATATCTCTGCACAATGGTCTACCCCAATCAATGAGCTACTGAGAAAGGTGGAGGACCAGCTGAACATTTTCAAGGTTTTTCTGAATTTCGCACAGACTCGTTACACCTTCATGATGCGGGGCTGGATTCCAACGAAGACCCTGTCAACATTGAAAAACAGACTGAAAGAAGAAGTGGGTGAGACCATCGTTCTAAATGTGGTGCCGATCAGTGAGGAGGAAAAGGAAAACATCCCGGTCTGTGTTGTCCATTCGCCCCTTATTAGGCCATTTGAGAAGCTCATGTCCATTTTCCCCTTACCGAAATACAACGCAATCGACCCGACGACCCTTCTCGCTGTCGGCTTTCCTATCTTTTTTGGAATGATGCTGGGAGACATCGCATATGGCGCTATATTCCTGAGCGCTGCTCTGTATCTGAAGTTCAAGTATCGGGCCAAGGCGATCATTCAGGACGTCATGTATATCCTGATCCTGTGTTCGATTTCTAGCATTATTTTCGGGTTCCTCTATGGAGAACTCTTGGGAGATTTCGGTGAGCATTTCCTGGGGCTGCACCCCATATGGAAGGAGCGCCTTCAGGCAATGGTGCCGCTTCTCTATCTTTCAGTTGGCATCGGGGTGTTTCACGTTTTTCTCGGTCTCATCCTTGGAGTTGTCGAGGCATTCCGGATCAGGTCGCGGAAGCACGGAATCGCTCGGGCGGCAACTATGGGCACTATTTGTGCCCTTTTTGTCCTTATTGCCTATTTGGGGAATCTCGTGCCGAAAGAGTTTTTCACCACCGGGGTTGTCCTGATTCTGGTTTCCCTCCCTTTGCTTTTATATGCCGAGGGTTTTGTAGGAGTTCTGGAAATCATCTCGGTGATTGGAAATATTCTTTCCTACGCCCGCCTGATGGCGATAGGCATTTCCTCCGCAATTATTGCCATGGTCGCGAATTTTTTCGGTGGTGCGCTGGGGAATATCGTGGTGGCAGCGATCATTGTTCTTCTTCTCCACGCCCTAAACCTGGCCCTTGGTATATACAGTCCAACGATCCAGGGGTTGCGGCTCCATTACGTGGAGTTCTTCAAACAGTTCTTCCGATACGGTGGGAGGCAATTCACTCCTTTCGCGAGAGGCGAAGGAGTTTTAAAGGAATGAAAAAACCGATATGTGGTGTGAAAGGAGGAAGATGTTGTGAGAAAACTGAGACGAATGGTTCATACAGCCTTTCTTATGGTTATGTCGTCTTGGGCGTGGGGGGCTCTGGCCCATGCCGCTGAGGAGACCGCAACCAAGGGAGAGATGTCGATTGGCAAAGGGTTACTCGCCGTCGGAGCGGGTTTGGCGATCGGGTTAGGTGGTGTGGGAACTGGTATTGCTCAGTCCAGGATTGGAGCAGCCGGGGCAGGCGTCATCGCCGAGAAGCCAGAATTGACGGGCCTGATGATCGTCCTTCTTGCCATCCCGGAAACTGTTGTCATCCTCGGTTTCGTGATTGCTGCGATCGTCCTTTTTATGTTCTAGGAAACTCGCGCAGTCGATCATGCACTTTGGAGTTTCAGTATGAGCTCTCTTATTTTTAAGGGAAGTTGATCAGAGGGGAATTATGGGTGTTTCCGAGTTACTTGATGCCATAGAGGCACGGGGAAAAGAAGAAAGAAGAAAGATCCTATCCAGATCTAGCAAGATCGCCAACAGGCTGATTGAGGAGGCAGAGGCCAGAGCAAAGGAAATCAGCGAATCGATTCTTGAGCAGGAGGATCCCGAAGTGGAGGTGACACGAACGAAGATCTTGGGAGAATCTGAGCTAAAGAAAAAGCGGTCTTTGGCCAAGGCGAAGAACCAGCTTGTGGAGGAGGCTTTTGATAAGGCTCGTCAGGAACTCTCGAAAGTTCGCGAACGGAACGACTACAAGTCCATCCTTCATAAACTCGGGGATGAGATCCTGACAGGCGAGGATCTGATTATTTATGTGGATAAGCGTGATATACCTCTCATCCAGAACATCTTGGCCTCTCGAAATCTGAACGCCGAGGTGAGACCTGGGCAAAACTGTCTTGGAGGTCTCGTCGTCGAAAAGAAGGACGGATCCATCTCTGTTCACAATACCATTGAATCGAGGCTGGAGAAACGTCGAGAGTCTCTCACCGAGGAACTGAACAAGATTCTTTTTGAAGGTGAGTAGTGGGTTCGATCTTTTTTTTTTGGGGGAGAGGATCCTCCAAGATCTCGAACTCGGGTATGACTGTAGACCGTATAAGCGCAAGAGGTGTTGTTTGTGAACGATGATTACAGCTATATCAACGCCCGGATCAAGGGGATGAAGAGTCGCCTCCTCGATAGACCCTTTTTCAATAAACTCATGGCTGAGGAGAACATACACACGATCATGGGCCACCTTCAGACGACGGAGTACGGAAAACGGATCGAAGAAGCTCGCACTCTTGAACCCTCGGAAATCTCCGCTATTGAAGAGGGGATTAGACAGCATCTGGCGGACACCTATTCGGGGATATTCGGGATGGTCGGGGGGGAACCGAAACGGTTGCTGGGCATTCTTCTCGGCCGTTGGGATGTATACAATATCAAGACTGTTCTCCGAGGAAAATTCTCGGGCGTACCCCTTGAGGAGGTCTCGAGGAGTTTCGTTCCAGTGTGCAAGCTCACTGAACCGCTGTTGAGGGAAATGATGAAGCAGCCAGATATTAAGGCAGTCATTGACCTTCTGATCACCTGGAACTCCGAGTACTATCCACCTCTTCAATCCAAATTGGCGGATTTGTCTGCGACAAATAGCCTGACAAACATGGAGGTGGCTCTGGATAAGTTCTACTTCGAAAGATCCCTGAGTGTTCTGAAAAGAGGCCTGGATGATGCAAACACCCGGATCGTGACGGGCTTTTTGAAGACGGAAATCGATATTCTCAACATTCTGACGATCATGAAGGTCGTCGTGAGCCAGATCGCCCCTGCCGAACGAGGAGAACTCTTCATACGGGACGGTTTGGAAATAAAGGGGGAGGATTTTCTTTCTGCAGCCTCCAGCAAGGATCTGGACGAGGTGTTTGGCAGGTTTGCCAACACGAGATACGGAGCGGTTCTCAACCAGGCAAAGCAGAGGCTCTCAGGAGCCGGGGCACTTCCCCCCGTAGAAAGGTTGATGGAGAATTATATGATTCAACAGGGGATGGCCATGTTTGCGAAAAATCCACTGACCATTGCCTCGGTGATTGGGTATCTCTGGCTCAAACTCTGTGAAACCGTGAATTTGAGGATAATCTGTCGGGGCAAGGTGTCACACATTCCCCAATCCTTAATAGAGGAGGAGCTGGTCTTTGTATAACGTTGTCATCATCACTGATGAGAGAAGCCTTCTAGGGTTCCGCCTCACCGGCGTCGAGGTGAAGGACGCCACCCGTGACACCGCTGCCGAGATTCTCAAGGAAACTATCAATAGAGGAGATGTAGGCCTCATTGCGATTAACGAGGACTTCATCAAAAGCTTCGACCACAAGGTGATGCGCATCGTGACAGAAAGTGAGATGCCCTTAATCATTCCATTTCCTCCAGTTACCTATACAGAGGAAAAAAGAGACGTCGAAGAGAGCTATGCAGCTCAATTGATTCGAAAGGCCATCGGATACCACATCAAATTGAGAAAATAGAATTCATATGAAGTGCTGATGAAACGGGGTGACTTCATGGAAAAACAACAGCGAGGCGTCATATCAAAGGTCTCCGGCCCGGCCGTGGTGGCCAAGAACATGCTGGGCGCCAAGATGTATGACATGGTTAAGGTGGGAAAGCTGGGGTTGGTTGGAGAAATCGTCCGCCTGGACGAGGATGCTGCAACTATCCAGGTCTATGAGGATACGTCGGGGGTGGGCATAGGCGAAGAGGTCGCCAACACAGGCGATTCTCTCCTGGTCGAATTGGGTCCAGGTCTGTTGACCTCTATATATGACGGGATTCAACGTCCCCTCAGTCACCTCGAGCAGATTTCCGGTAGTTACATAGACCGTGGAATCACTGTACCCGGCCTACCTAGAGACAGGGAGTGGGGGTTTACCGCGACTGTCAAAAAAGGCGATGAGGTCCGCGGTGGGAATATCATCGGACAGATCCAAGAAACGCCGGCTATCATCCACAAAGTTATGACCCCACCCAACATTTCCGGACAAATAAAAAATATTGAAAGCGGCACATTCAAGATGGAGGACCCCGTTGGCGAGCTTGATGATGGAACCCCGCTGCTCATGATGCAGAAATGGCCATCTCGCATTGGACGACCCTTTGTGAGGAAACTCGGGTCAACTGTCCCGCTCATCACGGGTCAGAGAATCCTCGATACGATGTTTCCCATATCCGACGGGGGGACGGCTATCGTCCCTGGTGGTTTTGGCACGGGTAAAACCGTGGTGGAACACACCCTGGCCAAATTCGCCAATACGGACGTCATCATATATGTTGGATGCGGTGAGCGGGGAAACGAGATGACAGATCTTATTTACGAATTCCCCCATCTTGTGGACCCGAGGACCGATCTCCCGCTAATGAATCGGACGGTTCTCGTTGCGAATACCTCAAACATGCCGGTTGCGGCCAGAGAGGCCTCCATCTATACGGGGATAACCATGGCCGAGTACTACCGGGACATGGGATACCGGGTCGGGATTCTGGCGGACAGTACCTCTAGATGGGCAGAAGCACTGAGAGAGATGTCTTCTCGGCTGGCCGAGATGCCGGGAGAGGAAGGGTATCCTCCCTACCTCGCAACCCGCCTAGCCAATTACTATGAACGGGGCGGGCGAGTAACATGCTTAGGTGATGAAGGGCGAGAAGGATCCGTGACCGTGATCAGCGCAATTTCCCCGCCTGGGGGTGATTTTTCAGAGCCCGTGACACAGGCCTCCATGCGCATTGCAGGTGCGCTCTGGGCCCTTGACTCCACCCTGGCTCATGCCCGCCACTTTCCAGCCATCAGCTGGACACGGAGTTACAGCCTCTATTCTGATCACCTCAAGGAGTGGTTTCAGGAGAATGTTGCAGAGGACTGGGACGGTCTTCGAGAAGAAACGATGGTTCTCCTCCAGAAGGAGACGGAACTCCAGGAAGTAGCTCAACTGGTGGGTCTAGATGCGTTGCCAGATGCCGAGCGGCTCATTATGGAGATGGCACGCTCGGTCCGGGAGGACTATCTGCGTCAGAGTGCCTTTCACGAGGTGGACTGTTTCTGCCCATTTGAAAAACAACACGGTATGATTAAGGCTCTAATGACCTACTATAGAGAGAGCGATAAGGCACTTGAGAGAGGAGTTCCCCTCGAGACCCTGATTGGGCACCCTTTCAGGGAGGAACTTGGGCGTATGAAGGAAATCCCTAACGAGGAGTTTAAAGAGAAGGTAGATGATCTGATATCTCGCATCGTCAAAGAACTGGGAGAATTATGATGGATCTTGTGACCAAGCAATTCCAAGCTGTCAATTACATTTCAGGTCCGTTGATCTTCACGAGGAGTATTCCTGAAGCTGTCTACGGAGCGATGGTTCGAATTCTACTCCCGACGGGTGAGGAGCGAACTGGCCAGGTTCTTGAAACCTCGGACGAGAATGTGGTGATCCAGGTTTTGGAGGCGACAACGGGTCTTGATGTTGCTTCAACTCGGGTTGTCTTTCGAGAAGAGGTTGCAAAGATTGGTGTCTCGATTGACATGCTTGGGAGGGTTTTCAACGGTTCTGGAAAACCGATTGATGGGTTGCCCCAAGTGTTGCCGACAAAGAGACTAGAGATCACGGGCTCACCAATCAACCCGATTTCCAGAGAAAGACCTGCTGAGTTCATACAGACCGGGATTTCCACCATCGACGGATTGAACACGCTCGTGAGGGGACAGAAACTGCCCATCTTTTCCGGGGCTGGGCTCCCGGCAAATGACATTGCAAGCCAACTGGTCCGACAGGCCAAAGTACGCGGTGGGGGAGAGCGTTTCGCCATCGTCTTTGCGGCTATGGGGATAACAGAACGGGAGGCGTCGCTCTTCATGAGGGATTTCGAGAGGACGGGCGCCTTGAGTCGAACAGTAATTTTCCTGAATCTAGCTGACGAACCGACTATAGAGAGACTGCTGACGCCACGCTGCGCCCTCACGGTTGCCGAATACCTCGCCTTCGAGTGCGATGTGCATGTCCTGGTGATTCTCACAGACATAACGAACTATTGTGAGGCACTCCGGGAGATTGGATCGGCCCGGGAAGAGGTTCCAGGGCGACGGGGCTATCCGGGGTACATGTATACAGATCTCGCCACTATCTATGAAAGGGCAGGGCGGATCAGTGGGAAGAAGGGGTCTATCACGCAGATTCCCATCCTGACGATGCCTGATGACGACATTACCCATCCAATTGCCGATCTGACGGGATATATTACTGAAGGCCAGATCGTGCTGAGTCGAGAGCTCCACCGCAAGGGAATATATCCTCCCATCGACTCCCTACCGTGCCTGTCCAGGTTGATGAATCAAGGAATTGGTGAGGAACAGACAAGAGAGGACCATCGTGGCTTTGCCGATCAGCTATATGCCTACTACGCCAAGGGCAGAGAGCTCAGACGCCTGGTGGCGATCGTCGGAGAAGAGGCTTTGACTGAACTGGATCAGAGCTTCCTCAAGTTCGCGGAAGATTTTGAGAGAAGGTTTGTCCATCAGGGACTAGAGGATCGGTCCATCGAAGGGACTTTCGACATTGGCTGGAATCTGCTTTCTCAACTCCCGAAAACTGAGTTGCGAAGAATCAAGACGGAGCACATCGATCGCTATTATCAAGAAGAAACAAAGGCAGCGCCGCCAGTCATTGAATAGGTCTTGGCGATCCCTGTCGTCAGACCTTGTGGGAGAATGTGAGCCTTGGAAAAAATCAGTCCCACCCGAATGAACCTACTCCAGAACAAGGTTCAGACAAACCTTGCCATCGACGGTGTGAGTCTCCTCAAGAATAAGCGGGATGCCCTGGTCAAGGAGTTTTTCACCATGGTCAGGGAGATGTTCACTTTTCGGGACGAACTGGATGAACGGGTACGCACCGCTGCCAATGTTCTGAACATCGCCCTGGGAATCGATGGGACTCATGTGGTAAGATCTGTGGGAATGTCAACAAAAAGGGAGGTTACTCTTGGGGTGGAACGCCGGAACATATGGGGCATCAGAGTACCAGAGCTTGAGAAGGCGAGTGTCGTTCGTTCGGTTATGGCCAGAGGCTATGGAATCCATACGGTTTCATCCCGGATCGATGAAGCGGCCACCTCTTTCGAAGGTATACTCAATCTGATAATTGCCATGGCCAGCAATGAGGTGAGGGTTAAGCGCCTGGGAGACGAAATCCGCAAGACGACTCGGCGGGTCAACGCGCTAGAGCAGGTTGTAATCCCAGCTCTGAAGGAGCAGAATCGGTTTATTGAGAGTACTCTGGAGGAAAGGGAGCGAGAGGATCTATTTCGCCTGAAAAGGCTCAAGAGGATGAGAGAGTCGAAGGAGTAGGAACCCATTGTGGAATAGATCGCTGTCTCTCGGTGTCCAAGATACTTGACCCATACAGGGGCTTCCCGCCATGGGGCGGTATTCGACAGCCACCTTTCAAAGTATAGAAGGCCCTATCGAGGGAAACTACCGGTTAAAAATTTGGGGGATCAGGGGAGGGACAGATGACAGAGGATAAGATACTCATAGTTGACGACGAGGAGGTTGTCGTTGATGCATTGGAGGGTCTGCTTCTGGATGAGGGCTATGAGGTGGTTACCGCATCAGACGGGGACGAGGCAATCCAGCAGGTTAAGTCTGAGAAGCCAGATCTGGTTGTTCTCGATGCACAAATACCGAAGAAAGACGGGTTCAAGGTTTGCCGCGAAATAAAGACAGATGAGGACGAGTCGATTGCCAATACCCTTATCATCATAATCACCGGAGCCTTTACAGACCCGAAGAGTCACGCCAGAGCGTTGTTACTCTCCAAGGCGGATGACTTTATTCTCAAGCCTTTCAAAAGTGAAATTCTCTGCCACCGCATCAAGGTCCTCCTCCATAAGCGAGATATGATGGCTGAGGCGTCCACATAGTGGCATCTCTGACGTCTTCTTTTCACCGTGACCGTCTTTCCCGGTGCCGTCTGGAAAACCTGTAAACCAAACTTTGGTCGCTCTCGGTTGATAATAGGATCCGCAGCTAGCCTTATGGCGCAGGCTGTGTTGTTTTGGCTGAAGTAAAGGAGGAAGGTGCCATTTTCTTACTAAGACTGCTAAAGACGAGGCTATTTAACAAACTCGCATTCCCTTTTCTCATTATTGGTTTCGTTGGACTTCTCCTGACCCTCCCTTACAGCGTCAAAATATCAACACGAATGCTCGAGGAGAAGGCTGACGCACGAATTCTCTCTCTTGGCCACGCGACCTTTATGCTCCTCTATGAAATGACGGGCAGGAGACCCTACCCGCACATTCCGGAGCGTCATTTACCCTCCATACGCAGATCGCTCCGGAGGATCAAAGAGAAGATGCCCGATGTCGAGGTTGTTGTCTTTGACCAAGGGGGGAGAGTTCTGTCATCCACCCTCACTGGCGGAGGCGAAGAGCTTCTTCATACGCTGGTTGCCATGGTCCCCAAAGCGCTCGCTGGCCCCAAACCAGTGCCGGTCCTTAAAGACCTGAGAATTGGCGGTGGCTCTCATAAAGCGGTCTTTTACCCCTATGTCTTGGAGGGCAGATCCATCGGGTCCTTTGTCGTGTTCAGTTCGATCGAGAGAGTAACACAGGCGCAGAAAAAGATTACACTGACTATCCTGACCCTTTGGATCATTGGAATCGCCATATACTTTGTCTTTGGCTATATCGTCGTGAGGGTATTATTGATTCGACCAATTCACACTCTCGTTGGTGCAACCCAGGCATTTGCGAATGGCGACCTGTCCAAGAGGGTTGAACTCACATCTGAAGACGAGATCGGACAGTTGTCATCTGCCTTTAATATGATGGCCCAGCGAGTTCAAGACGATATTCAGAAGATCAATCTGGAAAAGAAGAGAGTTCAAGAATTCTCCTATGAGTTGGAGGCCGCCAATAGGGAATTGAAAAAAACGCAGGCAGAGCTGATCCAGGCTGCGAAAATGGTGGGTATGGGACAACTCGGTGCAAGCATCGCCCACGAACTGAATCAACCGCTTCTCGCAATCGGTATTTTTGCAGAACGGTGTCTGAAGGGATTCGATCCGCAGAGCAAAGAGTACCAGAACGTCGAAAAAATAATCACCCAAGTCGACCGAATGACCAAGATTACGAACAACATTCGAATGTTCTCTCGACAATCCAAGGCTGAGAAGAAAGAGGTCAATGTAAACGGACCTATAGAAGACGCCCTTATGATGGTTCAGAAACAGCTAGAAAATCACAATATCAACCTGATTAAGGACCTCCGCAAGGACCTCCCAATGGTGCTGGCAGATAAGAATCAGCTTCATCAGGTCTTTCTCAACATGATCACGAACGCCAGAGATGCCATGGATCCGATCGGAAGCGGGGAACTGACGATTCGATCTCGTGGGTTACTGGATGACACCTTTGTCGAGGTGGATTTTGTCGACACCGGTCAGGGGATCCCTGAAGAATACATTGATAGGATCTTTCACCCCTTTTTCACGACAAAAGAGAACGGGAAGGGCGTCGGCCTTGGTCTATCGTTGAGTCATGAAATTGTTAAGAATCATTCGGGGATGCTGGATGTCCGCAGGAATGAAGGTGGGGGCACTACCTTCAGGATCATTCTGCCCTCAGTAAAGGCGAAACCGTGCTGGGAGGAGATCGGGTGCGAAGCGTGTCTGAGAGACATGAAAAGGGAGGATTGTCCAGTCTTCAAGCGGGGACAGGGACATCGGTGTTGGGAGATTCTCGGAAGCGAAAAGCGAAGACAATCCCATATGCCTGTTCCTCACTGCCAGAGGTGCCCACTCTATGAGGAGAGAAAACAACTCGCCGTCTGGGAAGAATCAACGGGCTTAAGTGGATAGCCGTGATGGAAACGAAAAAGATACTTCTTGTCGACGACGAAGAGATAATCCGGGATGCCTTAGGAGGTCTCTTGACCGAGGAGGGGTATCACGTCATCGAGGCAGAAAACGGGACAGTGGCCATTGAGAAACTCTCCTCGGAAACATTCGATGTGGTGATAACCGATGTGAAGATGCCGGGGAAGAGTGGAATCGATGTGCTCACGGCGGCCAAAATGATCGAGCCAAAGACCGACGTCATTATGATCACCGGGTTTACTACCGAGGAACCAGACCAGGCACTTTCTTTGGGTGCCAAGGACTTCATTTACAAATCGTATAATGTGGAAGAATTTGTTGCAAAGATCATCGATGCTATTGAAAGGGTAGACTGAGTTTCGCCCAGAATGTCAAGTCGGCTCTACCTGATGCCTGGGTTTTAAAGGCAATCGTCGAATCGCCGGTCATATTAGAGTTGAGCGTTTAGCATCAGTCACCACCATTGTGAGCAGACCTGCCATCATCACCATCTGTGGGCCGACAGCCTCTGGAAAATCACCGTTGGCCTTAGAACTCGCCAAGACTTTGGATGGGGAGATTATCAGTGCCGACTCCATGCAAGTCTACATTCACATGGATATCGGAACAGATAAACCTCCCGCAGAGGTGAGACAACGAATCAAGCACCACATGATAGATTTGATTTACCCCGATCAATCGTTTGACGCATCGCGGTATCGGAAGGAGGCATTACAGGCAATCCAAGTAATTAGAGATTCGGGAAAAAAAACATTTGTGGTGGGCGGAACAGGGCTTTATATCAGGGCACTTTTGTATGGCTTGTTTCCATGTCCTCCGATTCCTCCTGGAACCCGGATAAAGCTTCAGGAGAAAGCCAGGCGCCTGGGGATAGGCCATCTTTATGACGAGTTGAAGCGGGTGGATTCACGCGGGGCCACTAGAATCCACCCCAATGACTCCTTCCGCATCATTCGCGCTCTCGAAGTCTGGGAGGCACTCGGAAAGCCTATAAGTGAACTTCGACAGGCCCACGGATTTTCACAAACATCATATCGAGTATTGAAAATCGGCATTGACAGAGAAAGGGGAGAACTGTACCGCCGCATTGAAAGCCGGGTTGATAGGATGATCGACAGAGGCCTCGTCACGGAAGTTGAGCAGCTTTTCAACCTAGGATATGATCGAAATCTCAGACCGATGCAGAGCATCGGGTACGGCCAGATTGTGTCCTATCTTCACGGTGATGTGCCGTTGGAACGGGCTATCGAACTTATCAAGAGAGACAGCCGGCGATATGCAAAACGTCAACTGACTTGGTTCAGGGCGGATCCAGAGGTATACTGGTTATCCGGACGGAATATAGAGATCGAGGCGCTCCAGAAGGTGAAAAACTTCTTGAAAGTTTGAACCATCCAGTGTATTCGTAATTATGAGATTTGTGTTTCTATGAAAAAAATTGCGGAGTGTTTCTATGGCAAAAACTCAAATCAATGTACAAGACCAGTTTCTTAACAAAGTGCGAAAAGAAAGAATCTGGGTGAACGTGCAGCTTACGACCGGAAAGGAACTTGAGGGCTATATCACAAGTTTCGATAATTTCAGTCTCATCCTGAAAAGTAGCACGGATCAACTCATCTACAAACATGCAATCTCGTGCATTTCTCCTTACGACAAGTCCGGCAAGTTCGAGGCCTTCAACGAGAAAGCCAGATCGTGATCGATTCTTGAGGAGAAACAGGGCTTGACATGGATCATTCACTTCTGAGACCAGCGGTCGAAAGCCTGATCTTTAGTTCTGAATTCCCAGTCAAAATAGATAGCATCAGGGACGTCATGGCAGAGCCAGACAAAGATAAGATTCTAGGGATTTTGGAGGAGTTGCATCTGGAGTATCAAGAACCGGAGCATGGCTTTGAACTCGTCCAGGTGGCCGATGGCTACCAGTTTCGAACAAAGTCCAAGTATGGAGAATGGATTCGGAAGCTTCGCAAGACTAAAACGCCTCGTCTCAGCCGCTCCTCAATGGAGGTCCTTGCCATAATTGCTTATAAGCAGCCAGTCGTGCGGGCCGAGGTCGAGACGATCAGGGGTGTTGATTCTGTATTTGTTATCAGGACCCTTCTGGAAAAAAGACTGATCAAGATACTGGGACGAAAGGATGTGCCTGGGCGACCGATGGTCTATGGAACCACCAAAGAGTTTCTGACCTATTTCGGACTCAAGAACCTTACCGAACTTCCTACGCTTAGAGAAATCGAGGAACTCCACACCAAGGAACCTTCTCCTGTTAACCCCCCAGGTCAGCCATGATTCTCAGAAATCGACGGGCCCGTCTTTCAGCGAGAATCTAAGAATAGCCAAGAATTCGACGTTGCAAATCCAGGCGACCTGTCCCCGGCACGACGGACAGGGAATAAGATGGACATCATGAATTGAAATGTTCCTAAGGGTTCCCATTCAGCGCGATATCCTTAATAAAGCTGCTCTTCAGTGTTTTTTGTCTTTTTTCGCCAATCCTAAATGGCGCTTCACTGCGAACAGATTCTGACGGGCGACCCCATATCAGCACGCTCCCGCCACAAGGGGAATCAAATCACGCTGTTGGCAAGACGGCCGATCCACGTCGCCAAGAATTGTTTGCGAAAGAATCTAAACTCCCGTTCAGGGTTCCTTTTTCTGAGAATCTGGCCTCAGGATTTTTCTTGAGTTCCTGACCGTCCTTGCGCCATCGATGAGTGCCTTCGACCCTCTAGCTGCAACAAACCAAAATTGTGTGAGGTGGACCATGACGAGAGAGAGACTGCAGAAAATTCTGTCGAAAGCTGGGATTGCCTCTCGTCGCACGGCCGAGCAGCTTGTCCGAGAGGGTAGGGTTCAGGTCGATGGCATCGTCGTAACGCGGCTCGACCACAAAGCGGATCCGGCTACCGACCATATTCGTGTTGACGGAAGGCTGATCAAGAGATTGGAGCCGAAAATTTATGTACTTTTAAACAAGCCGCGGGGGGTTTTGTGCACGCGGGTGGACCCATTGGGTCGGCCTGTTGTCACCGACCTCGTCAAGAAGGTCAGGGGTCGGCTCTATCCTGTCGGGCGGCTCGATGCCGATTCAGAGGGTCTGGTGATTCTGACCAACGACGGAGATTTCTTCCAGAGAGTGGCTCATCCGAGGTATCAAAACCCTCGAACCTATCTCGTCAAAGTGAAAGGGATGCCGGCCGCAGATCGAATCCAACGGATACGACGAGGGGTAAAACTCCGTGACGGGAGAACCGGAAACGCCAGGATGAAACTCGTCAAAAGATTGAGGGTAAACTCCTGGTGGCACGTGGTGGTCAAAGAGGGTCGAAACCGCCTTGTGAGAAGGATGTTTGAAAAGATAGACCATCCTGTCATAAGACTCGTCAGGGTCAAGTATGGGTCTATCGGTCTGGGCACACTGAAGTCGGGTCAGTACCGGCACCTTACCCCCAATGAGGTCAGGGCCCTATTGAAATCTGGAAGGGGTTCAGAAGATCGACCCAAAAAAGTGGCATCTCATCCCCCCAATTCCCACCGATAAAGGCGTCCTTGCCTCTGCCATAGTGAATCTCCTGGAGGGCAACAGGTTTGACAAAGTCCATGAGGTCAGCTAGAATGCCGACAGATTCAAGTTGAGAGAGGGACGGAGATCATGACGGTCAGCAAATGGTTGCCGGTCGGTGACATTCTCAAGGTTCATGCGAGGAATCATCCAACCAAGGAGGCTGTTGCCGACAAATACAAGCGGCTCACATTCAAGGCGTGGGAGGAACGGTCGAATCGCCTGGCCAATGGGTTGACCGGTATGGGGATTGGTCGTGAAGACCGTTTCGCCGTCCTTGCTTATAACTGCGCAGAATGGATGGAAATATACGCCGCGGCTGCTAAAGGAGGCCAGATTGCCGTTCCAATCATGTTTCGGTTGGCTCCTCCAGAGATAGAATACATCGTCACTCATTCAGAATGTAAGGCCTTTATTGTTGCCACAGAATTCGCTGACCTGATAACCGACATGAAGGAGAGGCTCCCTGTTCCCAGGGACAAGTACATCTGTCTGGGCGATCGGGACACCCCTCAGGGGTATGTTCACTATGAGGATATCATACAGAACGGAGATCCAGAAAAGCCTGACATTGCGGTCGACGGAGAAGATGTCTGGACCTTTATGTACACGTCGGGCACGACTGGACGACCGAAGGGAGTGGTGCGAACCCATGAGAGTTACATCGCTCAGTATGTGTTGAACGATCTCAACGTCGGGGTAAGGCCGGATGACCGGGTGATGCTCGTCATGCCCATGTGCCATGTTAATTCTATTTTTTACTCTTTTGCCTACGCCTATGTGGGAGCCTCTTGTTTCGTGTACAACATGAGGAGCTTCGATCCAGAGGACCTTCTCAGGACGATTGACAAGGAAAATATCACATTCACTTCCTTGGTTCCGACGCACTACATCATGATGCTTGCTCTACCTGAAGACGTCAGACGAAAGTACGATGTGACATCCATTCGTCAACTCCTCGTATCCTCGGCTCCTGCGAGAAAGGATACGAAAATTGACATCATGAAATACTTCAAGAACGCCGAACTCTGGGAGGCCTATGGTTCCACAGAAGCCGGCTTGGTGACTCTGCTCCGCCCTGACGAACAGATGAAAAAACTGGGCTCCATCGGCAGAGAGATCTTTGGCACAGACCGGATAAAGATACTCGACGAGAATCGCCAGGAGGTTCCAGATGGAGAGGTCGGGGAACTCTTCTCACGCACGCCTATGATTTTCAGGGAGTACTGGAAGGATCCAGAGAAGACTAAGGAGGTCTTCGAGGGAGAGTGGTTTAGTGCCGGCGACATGGCCAAAAGGGACAAAGATGGCTATTACTATCTCGTCGACCGAAAGGCCAACATGATCATCACTGGAGGCGAAAATGTGTATCCATCAGAGGTCGAGAATGTCCTCGGGCCCCATCCAGCGGTTAGGGACGTGGCGGTAATTGGAGTCCCGGACCAAAAGTGGGGTGAGGCGGTGACGGCCGTCGTGATCCTTCATGATGATTACACACCCTCAGAAGACTTGACCGAGGAATTGATCCATCATTGTCGGGAGAAGATTGCTGGCTACAAGATCCCCAAATCGGTCGATTTCATCAGCGAAGACGAGATGCCTCGGACAGGGACGGGAAAGATTCTCCATCGGGTTCTCAGGGAAAGATATGGAAAGTGGCGCGACCAGTAGTCAGGCAGGATAAGTCCGATCCGCTATTCCAGAATAGCCGGCTCGCTTGCACCTCTCAGTCAGGATGACTGACAGGAGCCTGTCTTACCTCGGGATGTCCTTTAAGAACCGGTAGTATTCAGAATCCGTTCCGAGGATGACAAAGGCGTTCTTATAGGCGGCTTCTTTGTAAGTCTCCAAGGTCTTAAAAAAGGCATAGAAATCCGGATCCTGGTTGTACGCCTGCCCGTAGATCTTGGTGGCTTCTGCATCAGCCTTTCCCCGGATCTCCTCCGCAGTCCGGTAAGCTCCCGAAACGATCGACTTCAGGTCTTTTTCCATCCGTCCGATGATTTCCGCTTTCTTGCCCTCACCCTCTGAACGAAACTGCGCGGCCTGGCGTTTTCTTTCTGAAATCATCCGTTCGTAAACCTTCTGACGAACCCGCTCCACATAGTTGATTCGCTTGATCCGAACGTCCACAAGTTCCATCCCAAAGGCTGGCATGGCCTTAGACGCCTCTGCCACAATTGCCCGGGTGATCTTCTCTCTACCGAGGACCACACTCTCTCGTGCAGTCGCCTCGGGGAACGGCGAGACGATCTCGGCTTCTCCCTCCTCGAGTGTGGGCATCCAGTCCGTGGTCCGGACGAGCTCAACCAGAGGATTTGCCGAGACAAAATCACGGACAACGGCATCGATAATGTCATCCAGTTTTCTGTATGCTTCTCTGTATCCTGACTCTCCAGAGCCGAGAACCTCAAGGAACTTTCGCGCATCCATGATTCGCCATCGGGCGGTCGTGTCAACATAGATAAACCGCTTGTCCCGAGTCGGAATCTCTTTGGGATCCCCATCCCACCGCAGGATTCGTTTCTCATAACGGTGGAGTTCCTGAATCAAAGGAATCTTGAATTTGAGGCCTGGTTCAGTCTTTGGATCTCCAATCGGTTTTCCAAACTGGGTGATCACCACCTGATCCCACTCTCCGACCTTGTAAAAGGCTCCTGATATCACGAGGATCAGGAAGAAAACGATCGCAACGCCGACAATAGCTCCTGTTCGTTTCATTGGGCCTCACCCCCCCTCATGGCCTCCTGATTCAATTGTAAGAGGGGCAAAACGCCCTGTTGGTCGCTGTCGATAATATAGATCTGTTTGGCGTTCGGCAGGATGGTCTGAAAAGCCTCGAGGTAGAGACGCCGCTTGGTGACCTCTTGGGCGTTTCGGTACTCTTTAAGAACGGCTGAGAATCTTGCCACATCCCCCTTTGCCCGGTTCACTCGCTCTAGAGCGTATCCTCGGCCTGCGTTGATGGTTCTTTCAGCTTCTCCTTTGGCCTTTGGGATTTCTCGGTTATATGTTTCCTGAGCCTGGTTGATGAGTCTCTCCTTTTCCTGCTGGGCTTCGTTCACCTCGTTGAAGGCGCCTTTTACCGGGTCAGGAGGGACCACGTTTTGAAGTCTCACGTTGACAATCCGCATACCTGTATCATACTCATCGAGGATCTTCTGAAGTTCCTCCTGGGCCCCTTTATTCACCGCCTCCCGGTTCTGAAGGACATAATCAAAGCTCCAGTTCCCAACGATGCGCCGATTTACCGATTCACTTATGTCTCGGAGTGCCTTGATCGGGTCTCGGACGTTGAAGAGGTACTTCCGGGGTTCCTCTCTCCTGAACTGGACGATCCATTCTAGGTCGATAACGTTAAGATCACCGGTCAGCATGAGGGATTCCCGCTCCATCACCGCGCTCTTTTCATATTGAGTCCGGATACCCGGGCGGATGGTTCTGAATCCAAAGGTCTCTGTGTCGACCTGTTCAGTGTGCACTTTGTAAACCGCATCGACAAAGGGAATCTTGAAATTAAGGCCCGGCGTGACGGTTTTGGAATATCTGCCAAAACGAAGGACAACCCCCCGGTGGCCTGCAGGGATTTTATAGACTGTTTTGAAACCGACATACAACACCAGGATAATCAAGACCACAATGAGCCAAACCGACTTGCCCCCTTTGCCGAGGCCCATTGAATCCTTCGCCTTCTTGATCACCTCGCCAAGGTCAGGAGGTCCCTCTTGCCACCCTCCTCGATTATCTCCATCCCAAGCCATGGATTCTCTCCTTTCTTTTCATCGACTATTTGGTTCACCATGTAAAAAGCAAAACTTAGGGCAGTCTAATAACTAATATAAGGTTATAGAAAAGTATGTCAAGTCTGGGTGTGCTCGGAGTCTCTCCTCGTCGAGCTTCCCAAGAGAAGAAACAACGGATTTCACTCGCTAATTGAGATATTTCCGAGTTATGTGTGGTCCGTAGAATATCCAAATCCCTGTTCCCATTTCCCATGACCCATCGAAAGGTTATAGTTTTCTTGCCTTGAAGCTCGCGAAACTCTTCTTTCTTTTGCCCTTGCCATTTCGGACAATATGCGGTAGTTTGGCTATTTGTTAATGAGAAACTGGGTTCTTGGAGGGATCCAACCTGATGCCAAGATTCTGGTGCGGCGAAGACCGGAACTCTTGGATTCTTTTTGTGAGTTTCTCCTATAATTGATTTAACGGGTTGCTTACTATGGAGAGAAGCCTTAAGTGGAGGGGGTTACTGGTATTGGTCGTGACGGTTCTGGCCTTGCTTTACCTCGTCCCAACCATCGTTGAAAAGATTCCAGATTCGTGGCCGGATGTTTTCTCCAAGAAAATCTCTCTCGGTCTTGATCTACAGGGAGGAATGCACCTCGATATGGAGGTCCGAACTGAAAAGGCAGTGGAGAATGAGGTGGTTCTCATCAAAGATGAAATCAAACAAGTTCTGAAGAAAGAGAAGATCTGGGCCCGATCAGTTGAGAAAACTGATGACAATGAGATCGTCATCAGGTTTTTGTCTCCCGATTTCAAAGATCAGGGCAAGGAGTTGATCGAAAAACAGTACCGTGACTGGAGAGTCGAAGCCGACCCCCTTCAGGACGATAGAACGGTGACGGTGAAACTCAAGGATGAAATTAGAGAACAAATCGCAGAATTGGCGGTAAGGCAGGCCAGAGAAATCATTGAAAGACGTATCAACCCCGAGGGGGTGAGGGAACCCTCGATTCAGACCATGGGACGAAATAGGATCATCGTTGAGCTTCCAGGGGTCATGGATATCGAGGCAGCCAGGAGGATCATCGAAAGGACAGGCCAACTGAGCTTCCAAATGGTTCTTGAAACCGCTTCAACGGGCCAGGAGATCCTGGATCGCCACGGGGGAAAAGCGCCGGAGGGAACAGTTACCCTCATGGGGAAAGAGAATGGAAGGACGGTGGCTTATCTTCTCGAAAAGGAGGCAAAGATCACAGGTGCCGATTTAAAGGATGCCCGGCTCGGATATGACGAAAACGGACAGATTGCCGTCGATTTTCAGCTAGAATCCAAAGCGGCCCGGCGTTTTGGCCTGTTGACGGGAAAAAATATAAACAGGCGGCTTGCTATCGTTTTGGAAGGAGAGGTGCAGTCCGCTCCGGTTATTCGGTCCAAAATCACGGATCGGGGACAGATCACTGGCAACTTTACGCCTGAAGAGGCAAGGGAGCTGCAAATTGTCTTGAAATCAGGCGCCATGCCAGCACCTGTTGAATTCCGCTACCAGAGCATCGTCGGGCCCTCCCTCGGAATTGACTCTATCGGGAGAGGCGTGAAGTCGGCAATCATCGGCGGAATACTTGTTGTCCTTTTCATGGCTCTCTACTACAAGCTTTCCGGTGTGATCGCTGATTTGGTTCTGGCGTTGAATATGATCTTTATCCTGGCCGTCCTGGCTGGCTTTCAGGCAACGCTAACCCTGCCTGGTATTGCAGGTATCGTGTTGACGATTGGAATGGCCGTTGATGCGAATGTATTGATCTTCGAGCGTATTCGGGAGGAACTGCGAACCGGAAAAACGCCTCGATCGGCCGTTGACGGAGGCTTCTCTAAAGCCCTTTTGACTATTTTGGATGCCAATATCACCACGGTGATCGCGGCTGTTGTCCTTTTTCAGTTTGGGACAGGGCCTGTCAGGGGATTTGCAGTTACCCTGACAGTGGGTATCATTGCGAGCCTTTTTACGGCGCTCTTCGTCTCCAGGCTAATTTTTGAATTTCTTTTGGTCAAAGTGGGGATGAAAAGGGTCAGCATATAAAGTGTAGATCCCTGGAAAGGTTCCTCTTCGCTGCTCAAAAGCTTTTTTCGACAATTCTAGAGCTCGGCTCCACTACAAATCCAAAACTCTCCGCCTGAGGCGGATCAGACAGTTGGATTTGTGGCCGTTCCGCCTCTCTAAGAATTGTTAACGAAAAAATCTTGATTCGCGCTCAGAGGTTCCCTTTCCAGTCTTTCAAAGATTTCAACCATGTCCCACACATTTGATCTCGTGGCGTTTTTTGGGGGATTCAATGGAGTTCATAAAACCCGGTATTCGAGTCAATTTCGTTGGGTTTCGGGGTTATGCCGCTGTTCTGTCAGCCCTTTTGATTCTGGTGAGTATTTTCTCCCTCATCCTCCGTGGTGGGCCTAACCTGGGGGTTGACTTCAAGGGTGGGACACTGGTCCAACTGAGAATTCCACTCAACACCGGGACATCCGAATTACGGGAAGGGCTTGAAGCGACTGGCCTGAAAGGGGCAGAGGTCCAGCGATTTGGCGATCCCAAGGAGAACGAATACGTCGTCAGAGTCGAAATGTCGGAGACAGGATTGGAGACGCTCTCAAATCAGATCAAAAAAGGCCTAGAAGATCGGTTTGGATCCGACACCGTGGAGATACGTCGCGTGGAGATGGTGGGGCCAAAGGCCGGACGGGAATTGACTGACAAAGCCCTTTTTGCGCTCTTCTTTGCTATTCTGTTCATCGCCGTCTATATTTCTGGGCGATTTGAAATGAAATGGATGGCAAGCGCCCTCATGGCCGCGTCAATCGGTATTCCATCTTATCTCCTCAAGGATTTTGTCGGCCTATCTTACCTAATCTTTCTCGTGGTCATCATTACATTGGGACTCTGTATTGTTCTCAGGTTCCGATTCGCCCTGGGGGCCGTCGCGGCGTTGATCCACGACGTGACCATCACGGTTGGTGCCTTCTCGCTGACCAACAAAGAGTTTACCTTGCCTATCATCGCGGCTCTTTTGACGATCATTGGTTACTCTTTGAATGATACTATCGTTGTTTTCGATCGAATCCGAGAGAACATGAAGAAGATGAGAAGAGAAGGGCTAAGGGAGATAATAAACACAAGCATCAACGAAACGCTGAGTCGAACCATTCTCACCTCATTGACCACACTTGTGGTGGTTCTCGCCCTTTTCCTCCTCGGGGGGGGTGTGATTCATGATTTTGCCTTTGCCCTCTTAGTCGGCGTTATTGTGGGAACCTATTCGTCAGTATTTGTGGCAAGCCCCATCTTGTTGTACCTGGAGGAGCGACGTGGTCTTCCTCGGCGGCAACCCGCTTCGCGATGATTCACGGATCGCCGTTACCGTCGGCGGAATCCCTCTCCTTGAGTCCCTGTGTGGGTGAGCATACCCTTGACAATGGGTAGACAATTCATTATCTTCTAGTACTTATGGAGACTGGGATAGTGGAATGATGAAGACATACAGTGCGAAGAAAGAAGAGATCGAGAGAGATTGGTACCTTGTGGACGCCGAGGGAAAGGTCTTAGGCCGGCTTGCGACTCAGTTGGCAAAAATCCTCCGAGGGAAGACAAAGACCATTTATACCCCCCACGTCGATACAGGCGATTTTGTGGTCGTTGTCAACGCTGATAAGATTCGTTTGACTGCCAAGAAAATGGAGAAGAAAGTATATCATTGGCATACGGGTTATCCTGGAGGTTTGAAGTCTATCAATGCGAGGGAATTGTTGGCTAAAAGGCCGGAGATGGTCCTGAAAAAGGCTGTGAAGGGGATGCTTCCCAAAAACCCTCTTGGTAGAAAGATGTTCAGAAAACTCAAGGTTTACGCTGGCCCTGACCATCCTCACCAGGCCCAACAGCCTCAACCACTCGAAATCTAGAATCACGGTCAGTTGTCGGCTATTCGCATCGGCAATCATGACCGAAAGCTGAAGCTGGAGTTTTTGGAGGAATTATGGCAGACAAGTACTACGCAACGGGACGGCGAAAAACATCGGTTGCCCGAATTTGGCTGCAACCCGGGACCGGCGCATTCGTTGTGAACAAAAGAACCCTGGACGATTTCTTCGGTAGAGAGACGCTCAAAATGATTATCAATCAACCTTTTGAAGTGACCCAAACGGTGGGGCAGTTTGATGTCTATGCGAATGTCCACGGGGGTGGCATATCGGGCCAGGCTGGAGCAATCAAACACGGAATTGCCAGGGCACTTCTTGGCCATGACCCAGAGCATCGTGAAGTGCTGAAGAAGGCAGGTTTTTTAACTCGTGATCCTCGCGTCAAAGAGAGAAAGAAGTACGGAAAGCGGGGCGCCCGGGCAAGCTTTCAATACTCCAAGCGTTAAACTCCGGAGGCCTGTTGGCCTCTTTTTTTTTGGCACGGTTTTTCCCGTGAACCCATTGCATCGCGGACCGTGGATTCGAGGCCGAGAGAATACTGGGTGTGTAAAGGAATCTCAATACTTCATGTGGTTTCTAGGAAATCGAATTTATGTTCATGATTTTATGTTTTTTTATTTTATGAATAGAATTCGATACGCCGTCTTGGAGAGGACAGGATGCTGAGAGTCGCTATTGTCGGAGCTACCGGATATACTGGCGTCGAATTACTTCGGATTCTGCTCTATCACCCGCAAATCCGAATCTCTGTTTTGACGTCTAGGACATATGAGGGCCAGCCCATTGACAGGGTATTTGCAGCCCTCCGAGGCCAAATCGACCTCGTCTGCCAGCCGCTGAACTTTGATACGATCGCAGAACAGTCAGATTTTGTTTTTACAGCGGTTCCCCATAAGACAGCAATGGAGATCGTTCCCCATTTTCATAACCGGGAAAAGAAAGTGGTTGACTTGAGTGCGGACTTCCGGTTCACCGACCCCGCGGTGTACGAGAGGTGGTATGAGCCCCACCGGTGTGTGAATCTGCTCAAGAAGTCCGCATACGGGCTCCCGGAGCTTCACCGGGACGCTATCCGGACAGCCCGGATTGTCGGAAACCCTGGCTGCTACCCCACCGGGGCTGTCCTTGGGTTGGGTCCACTGGTCAAAGAGAAGCTCGTCGACCTCTCCCATATTGTGATCGACGCTAAATCGGGAGTCAGTGGCGCTGGCCGGGATCCGGTCTTGTCAACCCACTATTGTGAGGTAAACGAGAGCCTCAAAGCATATAAGGTCCTGGAGCACAGGCATCATCCCGAGATTGAACAGGAACTCAACCGGCTTGCCCAGGAGCCTGTCCGAACTGTTTTTGTTCCACATCTGATCCCAATGGATCGTGGCATTCTCAGCACCATTTACGTGAACCTCAAGCGCCCGCAGGACACAGAAGGCCTTGTAGATTTATACAGGAGGTTCTATGAGGGAGAATTCTTTGTCAGGGTGTGTCCCCCAGGACAATATCCCAACGTCTCTGACGTCAGGGGGTCGAACTTCTGTGATATCGGTCTGAAAGTGGTACAAGACCAACAGCGGGGTGTAATCGTCTCTGCCATCGACAATTTGGTCAAGGGAGCATCTGGTCAGGCCGTTCAGAATATGAATCTCATGTGTGGATTTCCCGAGAACATGGGATTGGAAAGGACGGCCTTATTCCCGTAAAAGAACAGCACTGAGACCCCCCTGTCCAATCATCACCCGGCGGCTCGCTGCGACACATGTCCCGAGGATTCTTCCCTAACTGCTCCCGAATGCCAAGAGCGAGGAAAGGTATCCACCCTGTGGTTCGTTTTGGTTTTTACTTTTCATCCTCATTTTGCTAAATTTAATTAGCCGTCATCCAAAGAGGCTCTTTTCGTTTTCTCGATTGGACTCACTATCTCTCCGGGTGAAGCCATCAGCTTCTTGGTGAGGATCTTTTGCCCGAGACAAGGAGAGAGTCAACTGCCCGTGAGTTTGGACAGGGCCTTTGGGAGGTGCCTGTCCGGCCTGGATAGACCACATTAACCATATGGCTCTCTGTACAGGGTTCTCTTCCGTCTGACCTGAAGAGAGGTCACTCCATAGAGGAGTAAGGATCCCCTCATGGCTGCGCGAACTCCGATGATTGAGCAGTACCTCCGTATCAAGAGCGAATACCCGGATGCCATTCTCTTTTATCGGATGGGAGACTTCTACGAGATGTTTTTCGAAGACGCGGAGGTCGCTTCACGGGAGCTCGAGATCACGTTGACATCGAGAAACAAAGGGGACGACGAAAGCGCGCCCCTTTGCGGAGTTCCCTATCACGCAGCAGACTCATACATCGCCAAGCTCATTCAGCGAGGACATAAGGTTGCTATCTGCGAGCAGACTGAAGATCCAAAGTTAGCAAAAGGGCTTGTCAAGAGGGAAGTCGTCCGAGTGGTTACTCCCGGAACGGTCGTCGAGGGTGACTATCTTGAGGCAAAATCGAACAACTATCTCATGGCGATCTCCACCCATGAAAACCGGTTCGGCATTGCCCTTCTAGACATTTCTACCGGCGAGTTTAAAGTCTGTCAGGTGGGGGACTGTGAGAGCCTGATGAATGAGGCCACGCGGAACGATCCTAAGGAGATTCTTCTTTCGGAGGGCTTTCAGTGTATCCCAGAGTTTGGTTCTTTCAAGCGATCAATGGGAGATCGTTTTATCAACATGCTTCCAGATACCTATTTTGATCCTACCGAAGCAAAACGGTATCTAGAAGAACATTACAGTTCCTTTGAGGAGATTGGTCTTGATAGACCCGAAAGCGAAGAGGCATTGGCAGCAGCCGGCGCAGTGATTCGATACATCAATGAGAATGACAAATCCGCCCTTGCCCATATTAAGGGCCTCAAGGTCCTCCGCATCCATGATTACATGGTGGTGGATGAGACGACCAAACGGAATCTCGAACTGACGCAGAGCCTGGCAGAAGGGAAGGTAAGGGGATCACTTCTGGGCGTCCTCGATAGTTCTGTGACCGCTATGGGTGCGAGAACGATTAGACAGTGGTTACTCTATCCATTGTTGGATCTGAAGGAGATCGCCCGACGCCTGGATGCCGTTGAAAACCTGATTGAAAAGAAAATGGAGCGACTGGAACTCAGGGAGTCGCTCAAAGCCGTTTATGATCTTGAACGACTGAACACGCGCATAGCCATGGCACGGGCTACAGGGAGGGATCTCACCTCCTTAAAGGAGTCAATCCACAGGCTTCCAAAAATCAGGAGTACCCTTGGTGGGTTTACCGTACCGCTCCTTCGACAGATTTTTGCCGGCCTGGACGACCTTCAAGACGTGGGCCGGCTCATTGAAGAAAGCATTCGAGAAGACGCCCCACCGACGCTGAAAGAAGGTGGAATCATAAAGGAGGGATATAGCGGAGAGCTCGATGATCTCAGGCAGGTGATTCGAGAAGGCAAGACGTGGATTGCCCAACTGGAGAAGGAGGAGAGGGACCGGACGGCTATCAACTCCCTCAAAGTGCGTTTCAACCAGGTTTTCGGTTATTACATCGAAATCACCAAGACTCATCTCGACCGAGTTCCAGAGGATTACATTCGTAAGCAGACCCTTACCAATGCCGAACGGTTTATCACACCACGCCTCAAGGACTATGAATCTAGGGTGCTAGGGGCTGAAGAGAAGATCAACCGGCTCGAGTACGAGCTATTCGATCAGATTCGCAGGCAGGTTTCCCAAGAGAATCGGAGAATCCAGCATACTGCGTCCAACCTCGCAGACCTCGATGTTTTGGCCTCGTTTGCGGAGGTGGCTGATCGGAACAGTTACACAAAGCCAAGTCTCAATGAGGGAACAGAGGTTGTCATTCGCGGTGGGCGTCATCCAGTCGTGGAAGAGCTTCATCCTGGGGAGGTTTTTGTTCCCAATGATGTTCTGTGCGATTGTGAGGAAAATCAACTTCTGATCATCACAGGACCAAATATGGCCGGTAAATCGACTTTCTTGCGACAGGTTGCCCTTATTGCGCTCATGGCGCAGATGGGCAGCTTTGTCCCTGCTGAATCTGTAACCAATGGCGTCGTGGATCGCATTTTCACCAGGGTAGGGGCCTCGGATAACATTGTTCGTGGCCAGTCTACCTTTATGACAGAGATGATGGAGACGGCTCGCATTCTTACTGAAGCCACTCCCAGAAGCCTGATCATTTTGGATGAGATTGGGAGGGGGACCAGTACTTTCGATGGACTGAGTATTGCCTGGGCTGTTGCGGAGTACATTCATGACGTCCCAGAGGTGAGGGCCAAGACGCTCTTCGCCACCCATTATCACGAGCTGACGGAATTGGCGCTCACGAAACCTAGGGTCAAGAATTTCAACTTTGCCGTACGGGAGTGGAACGAGGAAGTTATCTTTCTGCGGAGGATCGTTCCCGGAAGCGCGAGCCGTAGCTATGGCATCCAGGTTGCTCGCCTGGCTGGTCTGCCTCAAAAGGTGATCGATCGGGCCAAAGAGATCTTGGGGAATCTCGAGAGTGGTGAATTGACGAAGGGAGGGATTCCGAGGCTTGCTGTCAAAAGAGGGGAAACCACCTCAATCGGTCAGATGGAGCTTTTTTCCGCTGATGATGAATGGATCAGGGAAGAATTGCGGCGTATTTCCATCGATACGATGAGCCCCGTAGAAGCCATCAATAAGCTTTATGAACTGAAGAAGCGACTTGAGGAGGTGACTTAGGCCTGGACGCATGGATTTCTCGAGGGCTAAAAACCGAATGGTGGAAGACCAGATAATTGCCCGTGGCATCAAGGACCCAAGGGTCATAGACGTTATGCGGAAGATTTCCAGACATCTTTTTGTTGAGGAGGCCCTCCAGAGCCAGGCATATAACGACTATCCTCTCCCCATCGGTCACGGTCAGACCATCTCCCAGCCTTATATGGTGGCCCTTATGACAGAAGGTCTCGAACTCGAGGGCCATGAGAACGTGCTGGAAATCGGGACAGGTTCAGGTTATCAGACGGCGATCCTCGCCGAGCTGGCAGAAAAAGTTTACACCATCGAAAGAATTGCCGATCTGGCCTCGAGGGCCCGGAGGATCCTTGACCAGTTGAATTGTTTCAATGTGGAGATTAAAATCTTTGATGGAACCTACGGGTGGAAGGAGAAGGCCCCATTTGACGCTATAATGGTCACGGCAGGGGCCCCTGAAATTCCTCAACCTCTCATCGAACAACTGGCCGTAGGCGGCCATATGGTGATTCCCGTGGGTGAAGCGGGGCTGCAGGATCTCTTCAAAGTGACGACCGAAGAGCATAAAGTCGTGAAAAAGAATTTGGGCGGCTGTCGGTTTGTGAAACTCATTGGCAAATATGGGTGGGAAGAAGGGGACTGAGTTGGTGCACTCGATTCAAAATCGTGGCGCCTCCCCAATAGGCCTATATGTAGTGATGCTTGGGGGGTTCTTCTCAGAACGGATAAGGGGACGGCTATGCTGAGGAAATCCAAATCGCTTCTTCGGAAGGTTCCCTTCGAAGAGAGATCATCGGTGGTGGGTATGATTCCCCCTTTTGTGGTCCCCCGTATCCTTACCCTTCTGGTCGTCCTGTTACTTCTCCAAGGGTGTATGACTTCGTCGCGAAGACCGGTTGTTGACAGCCCCGGGCAAAAGACGAGGGGAGTCTACCATACTGTTAAAAGACATCAGACCTTATGGCGAATCAGCAAGACCTACAATGTGGACATGTACCGAGTGGCAAGAATCAATGGCATAAGGAACGTGAATGAGATTAAGGCGGGGCAGAAGATCTTTATCCCGGGGGCCAAAAAGGTACGCCACGTGGGTATCTATATCGAAGACTTGGGGCCATCAGGGCGAAAGGGGACGAAAGTCGACCTGGCCAAGGCAAAGGGGCGTTTCATGTGGCCAGTGAGAGGACCCATCATGAAGAAATTCGGACGGAGCCAGAGTAGAAAGCACGATGGGATAGATATCGACGCGGCCCGGGGGACTCCAATAAGAGCTGCAGATTCCGGAAAGGTGATTTACAGCGGCGATGAGATTAAAGGATATGGAAATATTGTTATCATCAAGCATGGACCTACTTTTACAACCGTCTATGCTCACAATGCAGCCAACCTCGTTCGTGAAGGAAACACCGTTAAAAAGGGGCAGGTTATTGCCCGAGTGGGACGGAGTGGTAGGGCAACGGGCTCCCATCTACATTTTGAGATTCGGAACCATAACAAACCCATTGATCCACTCTTGGTTTTGCCATAGGGGGACAAGTTGGACGAATACGACGAATCGACATCGACTTTAGATGGCGAGGATGAATCCGAGGGGGCTCACCGAAAAAAGGCAGACGACCCTGGAGACTCTGTCCAGATCTATTTGCGGGAGATCAGAAAATCTCCCCTCCTCACATCGAAACAGGAGAAGGAACTGGCGATAAGGATCGCCGAGGGAGATGAATCCGCTCGCACCGAGATGATAGAGTCGAACCTACGGCTCGTGGTGAAAATAGCAAAGAAGTACCTACACCGGGGACTCGCCTTGTCTGATTTGATCGCGGAGGGCAATATTGGACTCATAAAGGCGGTCGAGAAATTCCTACCCGATCGGGAGACGAGGTTTTCGACCTATGCGACCTGGTGGATCAAACAGTCTATCGAGAGGGCCGTGGCCAACCAATCTCGGATCGTTCGGCTCCCGGTCCATGTTGCGAGTGAACTGGGACGACTCATGCGGACCGCAAAAACGTTAAACCAGACCCTCGGAAGGGAACCCAGTATCGAGGAGATCGCCGATGAGATGGAGGTCCATACCCAGGACGTCCACAATCTGATGGAGCTGCTCCGGAAAACGTACTCTATTGAGAACACCTTGGCCGACGATTCAGGCCACCAGCTCCTGGATGTTATTCGGGACGAGAGTTCTGACAAGCCTTTCACCGTTATCGACCATTTCGAGCGGGTCGCTGAGATTGAGTCTTGGTTAGAGGCCTTGTCGCCGAACGAAAGAAGGGTGATTTCATACCGGTACGGCCTTGGCGGCCGGGAAGCTATGACACTCGATGCCATTGGTAAGATCATGGGAGTAACGAGGGAGAGAATCCGCCAGATTGAGAACAAATCGCTTCTTAAATTGCGGCGAATAATCAGAAAAAAGGAAATTGCCTTTGATGAGACCGTGTAGATGGCGGGTTCCCCATTGTCTTTTTCTCTCCAACCTTTCTCTCTTTAGCGCCTTTACCCGATAAGATTTGAGCTGTTTGCTTTGCCGAGGCAGCGTTGATGATTAACGGTTTGAGCAAGGCTGTTATCCCTGCAGGTGGGTTGGGAATGAGAATGTCCGGTCTGACAAGAGGCATGCCTAAGGAAATGCTTCCTGTCGGCCATCGACCTATGATCCGCTGGTGTATCGAGGAGGCCTTTCAGTCCGGCATTCAAAAGATTGCCATTATTCTCAATAAGAAGAAGAAATCCATGCAGGATTACCTCGCCTGTCCGGAAATAGAAGGACCTCACGAAAGAGAGAGAGTTTTACAGGAGGCCGAGCAGTGTCGTTTAACATTCATCGAACAGCCTACACCGCGAGGTTCAGGGGATGCGATCTATCTGTCGAGAGCCTTTGTCGGACAAGAGCCTTTCGCGGTCATGATGCCGGATTTTCTTCTGTTCGGTTCGGTCCCTGCCCTCAGGCAGATGATTGAAGCAACAGGGCAGACGGGGAAAAGTGCGGTCGGGTTCCTGCGATTGAGCAGCCCAGAGGCTCGGAATTTTGGAAACGTCGGTGTCTTAAAGACTGAGAAGGTGAAAGGCCCCATCCATCAGGTTCTGAATCTTTCGGATAAAAAACCTGGGCCTTTGATGATCGAGGAAGGGAGACAGGTTCTCAAGGCTGTGGGACGGCTGATCCTCGATTCAGGTTTCTTTGAGATGTTCGCTGACATCTCGTGGAATAAAACCGCAGAATTGGATGATGTTCCGGTGATTCAACGTCTTGTCGAGAAGAAAAGTCTCTTTGGAATTCATTTGGAGGGACACGGTTTCGATGTGGGAAATCCTCATGGATATCGTGCGGCGAACGAATACCTGAAAATGCACGCTCATACATGAACGGCCGAGACCGTGGATTGCCTCCACGCTGTCCGACCGGGCAAGGGGGGTTGTCGTGCTGCCAGCGGCCTCTTTCAAAATCACACATCGATTCATGGCTCCGTTAGGTCGGGGACTTTCACGTGGAGTGTTCTGGGGAGTATTTCAAATTCGGCTGGAAGTGTTCCCACCAATTCACCATCCAGTTCAACCAAGACTGGTTCGTCGCAACCTGCGCTAAGGCGCCTCCCGACGTAGGAATCGACCTTGGGGTGGGTGAGATAGGCCCCGCTCCGAAATCTCGGTAGATTCCACACGACTTCAGGAAATGTCAGATCTCCAATTGTCACGAATTGAAACAGGCCATCGTCAACGGCTGCATCAGGAGCCGATCTGATCCCCCCGCCATAAAATTGCCCATTGGCAATGATCAGGTTGTTCATGATTCGACGCTTTTCCAAACCGCCATCAATGGTAAACCGGATCTCTTTGTTCTTGTAACGGGGTAGGGTGGAAAGAATTCCCCAGAGAAAGGAGATTGTTCCGCCGAACGCCTTTGTGGTTCGGTTAACCCTTTCGACCACGGCGCCCCCTGAACCAAAATCGGCAACGTTGAGGAAGTATCGGGCCTCTCTTTCGTCTTCGAAATTCTGGAAAGAAGCCTTCCCCACATCAATGGTGTGGGTTCGTATTCCTCCCAAACGTCGAGCGCCGCCAGGGAGGCCTCTTCCCCATCCCATCGTCCTGACGAAGTCACTCGCTGTTCCTAGGGAGATGATGCCCATCACGGCGTGGGGGAATAGGTTTTGATCACTCTCAAAAAAGCCATTTACCACCTCGTTGATCAGGCCGTCACCCCCAAGGGCAACGACCATCTCGTATCCCTTTTCGAGATGCACCCGGGTTAATTCGGTCGCATGGAGGGGACTTTCAGTAAAGACGACGTCGAGGGTCTCCTGAAATTCGCTTTCCAGGGTCTTCTCAATGGCCGGCCATCTGCGGCCCGTTGCACCATTGGCGGAGCGGGGATTGACAATGACAACCGTTTTGTAAGAGAGTTTCATTGTCTGCCCATCCGTCGACATTCCATCGAAGGTCGAGCCCAAAGGCCTCAGATTGTATACGAATTCGTGACAATGTCAACAATGAAAGGCCTTTTCACATCACACCGCAACGGGAAGGGCTTTTAGACGGGATTGTCCCTGATCAACAGTCAAGGATGGCTTGAATGGCAGGAGCGTTATATACTTAACTGAGAATCCCAGAAAAAGGAGACTACCTCAAGAACCATTAACAAAAAATATCTATGGTTTTATACACTTACATAATAATTGTAGTCAGACGAATAATGTAATACTAGGTAAATGTAAGNNGGTAAATGTAAGAAATTAAAGGAGTAATAGAGTTTGTATGCGAAGGGGGGATCGGGAGCTCAGCACAGGTCTGTGTGGAGCTAAGGACTGAATTCCCTGGGATTGGCGGAACAATAATCACCCATGAAGCGGTAGCGTGTGCTTTGCGGGAAGAATACAGTCCTTCCCCTAAATCTGCCCATAGACTGTTTCTCAGGGACACGATTCTTAAGAAATTGGAAGACTACTTTCACAGAAGGGGTTTCGGTGTTGGTGAGACAGTGGAGGTTCATATGGGCAGAGGGACCGACTTTTTGACGTCTATCTATGGCGGTGTTCACCATTTTCGATGGGCCGAGGATGGCGAAGAACCTGAAACCTGGATTCTGTGTGGTCAGACATCCTGGAGATTTAGGTGGGAAGAACCATGAAAAAGAATGATCTTGAAAAAAAGCTCGGAGAGAAAATCAAAATTATCTTCAAAGAACATTGCTGCGATCGGTATCTCCTGTTTGTTGGTTCGAAGGGGAAAACCGGAATATTCTACAAGGCCAAGAACGAAAACGAAATGGTAGAACTGATTGTTCTCGGAGTTGTGGAAGGCCTCAAAGACGAACCGGACAGTCAAGAATTCTTGAGAACAGTCCTCCTCTCGGCTGTTACAGGAGATGCTTACGGTACAGGGTGGTGGAAGCGACTCAAGAAGGTCGTTGACGAACTGGATCGAAGGGGACAGAAGTGGTTTGGTCGCGCCTGATCGGTATCCGTGAGGCTCAGAAGGAAAAAAGACCTCGTCTCCTCTCTCGTTCTGGCGGCTACTCTGAAAACCCCCAAAAGACTCGATGGGTATGCGAAATCAGTCTGTTCTTCCGGCTCTCCCATTTCGCCAATCCCATTTCCCCCATTCCAAAGGCTCCTTAATCGATCTAAGGCTCGGTCTAGGGAATTCAAAACGCTCAGTTTTAGGTAAAACAAACCCCTTCAAGCGCAGGATTCGCCTGAAATCCATGACCAAAAACATCGAGAGGAGTACTAGAAGGCATTCTGGCTACGGTCCGTCACCTGGTAGGCGAGAAAGGGCGGCAACGCTGGTTCCAGTCGTATTGACAAGATTCCGCTTCAAGGGATATGATGCCTCTGCAGAGTCAGGCCCCCGTAGCTCAGAAATGGACAGAGCAAGGGATTCCTAATCCCTGAGTCGCCGGTTCGAATCCGGCCGGGGGTATTCAGGTGAGTTATCCAGGCCAGCACAAAGTTGCTGGCTTTTTTTGTGAGTTAATCGGTGAGGCCGCTTTTTTCGATATGAAAAAGAGCTCGGTCATTCCGCCACACAAAAGGTTTCAGTGGTGAGGGACTGGGACAGGGCCCTGAGAATTGGATTGATCTTGACTGCCCACCCGATTCTTGTGGAATCCAGAGTCCCCTGGACGAGACCTACCAATTCCGGGACTCCGTCCCTCAATCCAAAAACCGGGGCGCCACTGTCACCTGGCAAGACACCATTTGAGATAACAAAAAGATCGTCCCTTTCAGTCGAGGGTGTGTCAACGCCGACCAAGCCTTCGAGGGAACTGACTATTCCCTCTCGCATATTGATCCCAGAACTGAAAGGATTCCCTACGATGTAAAGGAAGGAACCTACCGCGAGTTCATCGCTATTTCCCACAGGACACGGCAGGGAAGGGAGGTTCAGCGTGTTTTCCGGCATTTCAAACAGGGCGATGTCCAGCTCTTGGTTTCTTAGAATTTCTCTCAGAATGAGTCGCTCGTCCTCAGAAACGAGGTAGCTCGTCTTGTCAATTCTCCGAGCGGGAAAAGTGATCGGTCCGAGTGGGGATTCCATCTGGAGGTCGTCTTGGGTGACGACATGGTTCAGAGTGAGGACGTAAGCGCCGGCAACCACACCAATACCCTCTGACACTTTGACCACCCGTTCAGAGGTCCGGTACGTCTCAAATACCGTCTCGGTTTCAATCGTGACAATTGAATCGATGACCCGATAGAGGAGATTCTTGTTGACGACCAGGCTGTTGCTAAAGTCGTAACTACCATCCAGCCTTTCCAAGGCTTTTAGCCTCTCGGCCAGCTCGTTCTGTAATCGATGGAGTTCTTGCGCAATCTCATAAGTCCTCTTCTCGACTCGCGAGACTTCAGTCCTTGATGCAACACAGCCCCACTGACCAGCGAGGATCAGATAACCCACGGCAGCGGCTGCCAGTGCTTTAAGTCCCGGACATGCTCTCAACCTTTTCCCCACTAGACCACCAAAACGAGAAATAAACGATTTGATTATTAGAACAAAATAATATAACATATAAGAGGGAATTATTCAAATGTATTTAAGACTAATTGGTATTTTCTCCGAATATAATTAACATAGTAGAGGAGCGATTCGTCATGGACAACATCGATAGAGAGATTCTTTGTCTTTTGCAGGAGGACTCTAGAACAACCGTCCTCGAAATCGCCAAGCGGGTAAATCTGTCGTCTCCCTCTGTGTGTGAGCGGCTGAAGAAACTCCATAACAGGGGCTTCATCAAAAGATATGTGGCCATTCTTGATGAGAAAAAGCTCGGAAAGTTAACAACCGCTTTTATCCACGTCTCGATTAAATACCCCAAGTATTTTCCCGGCTTCATTTCGAGAATTAGGGAATTCCCAGAAATATTGGAATGCCACAGGATCACAGGAAACCATGCGTGCCTCCTCAAGGCTAGAGTTGAGGACACAGAGGCTTTAGATCGGCTCTTGACAGAGAAAATTGGAGAGATTGAGGGAGTGACGAACGCAACGACAGAGATGGTGCTTTCAACGCTGAAAGAAGAGACAAAACTGAACATCTGACCCGCACGGCTCGACGTTTATTCGGGGCTTTTCCATTCCGCCCCCTCATGGCGCCGGTAGTGGTTGGCCAGAAAATTGAAGAGGTCGGCGCGGCCAGACGCTTTGCCTCCCCTAGACCCAATCGCCTTATCATAAGCCCCTGTCGAGGAACTCCTCGAAAAACTGTCTAGAGCCTGGTCTGGGTTCTCTCAACGAAAGGGTAGGTTTTATGGGTGTCGTAAAAGAGACAGAAGTTCTGGTTATTGGTGGCGGGCCTGGTGGTTATGCGGCTGCGTTTCGGGCGGCGGATTTAGGAGTGGAAGTAACCATGATTAGCGCCGAGCCTCGGCCTGGGGGTGAATGCCTTTTCCGGGGGTGTATCCCATCGAAAACGCTCCTCTCTCTCACAGAACTGATGCACGAGGCTGACCTTGCAGGCTCGATGGGAGTTGATTTTGGAAAGCCGCGCATCGACCTGGAAGCTCTTCGGGCCTGGAAGGGAAAAGTTACCGACAAGTTGGCCGACGGACTTGTTCGGTTGAGCAAAAAGCGCGGCGTACGAATAGTCCACGCCCGGGCGGTCTTGGAGGGATCTGACCGTGTTCGCCTCCTCGACTCGGAAATCAGCCATCTCAAGTTTAATCATGCGATTCTTGCGACCGGTTCTCAATCCATCCCACTGGCCGGTATGGAATTCAAACCAGGCGGTCTTATCGTCGATTCTGCTGGAGCCCTTGAACTGGTATGCATCCCCGAGACTCTCCTGGTTATTGGAGGAGGCTACGTCGGCCTGGAACTGGGCTCGGTTTATGCCGCACTGGGGAGCCGTGTCAGCGTTCTGGTCAGGAGCGATAGGCTCTTGCGGGGAGCGGATATCGATTTGGTCACCCGTCTCCAACGACGGCTTGTGGAGATGTTTGAGGCGATCCACTTCAACGCCACGATCAAGAGTTTAGAGGCAAGAGAAAAAAAAGTAGACGTCGTGTTGGACGGTGAGGTGGACCACCCTGAGCAGGTTTTTGATCAGGTACTTATCGCAATTGGTCGGCGTCCCAATACCGAAAACCTGGGCTTGGAAACAACCAAGGTCACAATCAATGAGCAGGGCTTTGTCATCGTCGATGAGCAGCGCCGCACCGCCGATGACAGAATCTTTGCCGTTGGCGATCTAGTGGGTCACCCCATGTTGGCCCATAAGGCTATGTTCGAGGGAAGAGTGGCCGCGGAGGCAATCGCAGGCAAGGCGTCTGTCTTCGACCCTCAGGCCATTCCGGCCGTTGTCTACACCGATCCGCAGCTTGCCTGGTGTGGACTTACAGAAGAGCAGGCGAATGAGCAGGGACGGTCCGTCAGGGTGACACGTTTTCCGTGGAAATTCTCTGGGAGAGCTATCACGATGGATGCGCCGGAAGGCCTGACCAAGATGATTATCGATTCAGATTCCGGGCGAGTTCTCGGGGTTGGTATTGTCGGTAGAGATGCAGAGGGGCTAATTACGGAAGGGGTGCTGGCAATTGAGATGGGGGCCATGGCAGAGGACGTGGCACTGACAATCCATCCACATCCGACCTTAGCAGAGACCGCGGGGGAGGCGGCTGAGCTTTTCTTAGGGAGTGCCACCCATATTCTATCACAGTCTGAATAACCCGCCTTTTGCTCCTTTTGGTGCTGTCAGGTGTCGGTTGTCAGTGGTCAGTTGTCACGATCAATTCACATCATTCGATTGGAAATGAAACACCCTGGACCCGTTAGCTGAATAGCCATGGGTGCGTAAATTCTGATCTTCTTGCAACAAACCACGGACAACGGACCACGAGCAACGGCTTTTGGTACGACCTCCCCTTTCCCCTTTGTGGTGAATTCCTCTTATCAGAACGTGACCAGCGTGTTCTGGAAAAAGGAACACCACTCTATTTTTTCGCAGGGACTCTTAGGGACAGGGGCGTCCGCAGAACCGAGGAAATTCCTCTTTCTTTAACGCTTGAAAGTATTCTTGACTTCACATATAATGGCAGACTACATCTCATTTTCGCGGACTCCGTTGAACGGATGAAGGGGGGCACAGATTCGGATGGACGGCGTGACACTGTCACCCAGACAGGAGAGATTCCAGTGGCACAGATAGCCAGCAGGAGGCGTTATCCTAGGTTTCTGGTTCAGAAAATCGTTTCCTATTGCCATGGAGGCCAATGGTTTATGACCTTGACACTAGATCTTGGGTTGGGAGGCATGAAAATCGAAACCTATAAGCGCCTTCCAGAGAATGAACGGGTCGAGATTAAACTGGTTCTTGGGCGAGACTCCATTGGGCCGACGGGCCGTATCGTGTATACCCAATTCCCTCCCGAACAGCAGCCCATCTCAGGTGTTCATTTCTGCGATATCTCAAAGCGGGACCAGAGTGTCCTCCAGTATTATCTATCCAACATGTAACGATGATTCCGATACCGGTTCTGGCCTCCAGACGAAAATGTCTGTAGATTATCTGTTTGCTAGCACGGCGGGGGGGCGGAACCAAAGGGGGTCCTTCAGAACCTGGAGGACGTTCCGATTTCACGGTGACGGCCTGAGGCCTCTGTCGGGCGATCGGTGCAGCTCATCACCTGACCCCCGATGGGTAAGCCTCCACTGCTCAACGGTTTCGGTCTGCGGACCATGTCTCACGGACTTGCCACGAGCCTGTATGGCTCTGAAAGGAGGATACGGTCAAGATTCGGCTTAGGGTGTTATTCTTTTCAAATCGACCTCGTCGAGGAGAGTTATTCCTTTCTGTTCCATTTCCTTAAGGGCGTTCTTCGAGGTCTCCAGATCGACACCACGGGTCAGGTTTTCTATCAAAATTACCACGTATCCCAAGTCAGCTGCGTCTAGGGCCGTGGCTTTGACGCAATAATCGGTGGCAATCCCAAAGACGACCACCTGTGAAATTCCCCGTGTCTGAAGGATCTGATGGAGACGCGTCCGGTGACCTCCGTCATCCTGGAATCCCGAGTAGCTGTCAAACCTCTTGTCTGTCCCCTTTTTCACGATCTCATCAAAAAGCCGCTCATCAACCAGAAGATTTGCCCCTTTAGTTCCTTGAACGCAATGGGGAGGCCACAGAACCTGTTGCCTTCCTTCGATCGTGATGACGTCAAAGGCCTTCTTACCATCGTGGTTTGTGAAGAAAGAGATGTGTTGACGGGGGTGCCAGTCCTGTGTACCAAATATAGGTAAGCCTGCCCTTTTCAGGGTCTCTACGGCCTGGCTCACCTGATCGACCCAATCCCGGTCTGTCCCCTCTACAGCCAACGCACCATCTGCGAGTTGCGTGAAGTCCCCCTGAACATCTAGGACAATGACGCCCACATTACCCTGGTCCGTTTTCATCGTCGCCCTCCATTATCTTCAAAGATGACCTCTTCATTTGTTCCCCGTGACGCTCGATGGACTGAATGGCCGATCGTGTTCAAAGAGACTCGCCGACACAACAGAACCATCCTCCACTTTTTCGAGGACTCCTCAGCAGGACAGTACACCGGAGGTGGCATAAACCTCCAGGGTCTTGCCAACGACGCTCTTTACGAAATCCTTCAGGGTTTCCCGTCTCATGAGCCGGGGAGACTTCATCATTAAATCTCATCGTCGGAATGGGGGCCAATGTCCAGTTCCAAGATAGCATCTCCCCGGGCATGTATTTGATGTCTTGCTTGTGGATAATGGCTCCATTTCTCTTCCTTGTCTCCACCAAATCCATTCATGACCGGGCCCAGACCGATCTTCTCCACCTCGCCGATCAGTTGATACCCTTTACCTGTGTGGGTGTCTGCCGCCCCAGCAGTTATTTGAGGATTCTCTTCAAGGTTTTCCAGGGTCCTCCGGCAAAACCATTCATCGAAGGCGACATGATCGTCGTCAGGGACCTTCATCTCTTTGGCTACAGCCAAAGGGACCGTTCCCGCTTTATCTGAGGTGTCGACATAGAAACGCCCGAACCGCTCGACAAAAGATCTGATTTCTCGCCCGATCTCCATGGTGTGACCTATTGACCATCTGTTTTGGAATAACGATGAATCCGGCTACCATGGAGATTATAATTCAGGAGAGGCAAAAAAGGGAAGCGGTCGGTCTCAATTGATGATTCTGGGACCGGCACACCTGCTTCATAATTGTCTTGACACGAAGCGCCGATTTGTTTTAATAGCCTCACAGGGGTTTCCTGGATGGGGAAAGAAAAGCCTAGCGGTGATCTGTATTCGAATCCCTTTTCTGGGATGGGCTGACTTCTTCTTTGGCCGAAGTGGGTCACCGAAGTCTTTTGGTCATGGCTCAGGAGGTTTTTTCTGTCGGAGACGGAACCGAATCGATGAGCCTAACCCTGATGCTTCAGACCTGAGAGAGAATGGAGACTCTCAGCGTCGAAAGGCTATCTCCCAAGAAAACTCTTCTCAAGACTGAACAGCTATAAAGGCAAAGGATTCACTCGTTATCAGTTTTTTTCCAGGTTTTCTACCAGGTTTTCTAGATGAGTTTTCAAAATATGAGGTGACCCCTGGAACCACGCATAAAGGAGTGCAAAGGGAGCAATGGTTGAGGAGGGGGCGGGTACCGAACAGAGAAAATACGAGAGACTGTGGATCGAGTCTCCCGTTGTGTACAAGATCGGAAGGAATACCCTTACCGGAAGTATGGTGAATGCCTGCAATGAAGGGATCCTCGTCGAATCGTATCTGTCTTCGAAGACGGCCTCAAAGGTATTCAGAATCCTGAACAGAAAGCCAGCCCATCGCCTTGAGATGACATATTCCCTAGAGGGAAAAACCTATCTCAGAGACGCCGAGATTAGACATTTTCATTTGGATTATTCGGGAAAAGATCCATACCGGCTGACGGTTGGTTTTTGGATCCCAAAGGTTGATTAAAGAACAGAAGCAGACATATGAAAAGGATATTCCGGACAGGGACGTTGCCGCATGGGCATAGATTCTCAGGTGAGCAAATCTACCGAAGGGATCTTCTCAATCTCGTTCGTCGTTGGCTGAGAATTCTGACCGGAATTGGGTTTGCAGAAGTTTTGGGATCCTGCACGGGTGCTTTTAGTTCGTTCCTGGTGGGGACGCGCGTAAGGTACCCGCTAACCGTGTCGGCCTTGCACGAGCTTTATGCTGACGAGTTTCAGAGTCGCCTGACCTATTTGGCGTATTCGAAACGGGCACTATCGGACAATTACCCGGCTATCGCACACCTTTTTGCAGCTCTGGCGGCCTCTGACCTCGTTCATCTCAGCAATTTCACGGCCAGTCTGATCGATTTGGGATTGGAACCGAAAAAACCTCCACCACCAGAGATCCAATATCTCAACACGAAAGAGAATCTTAAATAAGGCCTTGGAAATGGAGATCAGAAAGATCGATCAGTATCCCCGGTTCCTTGACAGAATTAAGGGTGAGAGGCACACGGAGACAATCAGAAGCATTCGGTATGCCGTCGAGTCAGAGAAAAGACATAGCGCCTACATCCAAAAAATTCAAAATCACGCTGGTTTTCGCTTCCAGTTTTTGTCTAAGTGCATGGAGAAAAGGCCGGTTCGTTATTACGTGTGCCAGGAGTGTGAGTATACGGTTATCACGCTCCCACAGAAGGTCTGTCCTGTCTGCAAACGACCGGTCGACTACTATAAAGAAGTGGAAATGGCCGGTGTATCCACTTAACTTTTCACCCGTTACCGCCAAAGGAGCCCACAACGACATGGCACGGCTATTCTGACGGTCACTGCGCCTCAATTTGAAGGAATACCTGGGGGAAACAAGATTGCGACGGTGGAAAGATCATGAATCTGGTAAGCCTGCTCGACTAGACCCCAAACCGATGGGACTCTTGATTGCTTGTATCCTGGACTCTCTGTTATTCTTAGGAAGAATCGACGATGTTGAGACCATTCCTCTGCCTTTCGCGATTCAATGGTCCGGTTGATCCGTCAAACTCTCGGCAGAGAATGGAGGAGGTTTTGTGATGAGAGCTCTGCTGGAAAAACTGCATCTCGAAGAGGTCAATCCTGGCGCGTGCACGGGGCATGATGGTTGGATCTTGGATTCGAAAGGGAAAGAGGTGGTTTCATACAACCCGACTACCGGCCAGGCCATCGGTCGTGTTATCCAGGCCACCCCTGAAACCTTAGAAAGGGTCGTTGGGGTTGCAGAATCTGCCTTCGGGGTGTGGCGCGAGACACCGGCCACAAAACGGGGTCAGATCGTACGGGACCTGGGAAACGCCCTCCGTGACCTGAAGGAGCCCTTGGGGGACCTGGTGAGTCTGGAGATGGGTAAAATTAGACCGGAAGGGCAGGGTGAGGTCCAGGAAATGATCGACATCTGCGATTTTGCAGTCGGTCTGTCCCGTCAGCTTTACGGCTTAACCATGCACTCAGAGCGACCGAGGCACCGGCTGTATGAGCAGTGGCATCCTCTGGGAGTCGTGGGTGTCATTACGGCGTTCAACTTCCCCGTTGCTGTGTGGTCGTGGAATGCCGCAATTGCCGCTGTCTGTGGAGACGTGGTGATCTGGAAGCCATCGAGCCTCACCCCTCTGGTCGCCGTCGCGGTCCAGCATCTTGCCAATCGGGTCATGGCCGATCATGGTTTTGCTGGCGTTTTCAACTTGATCGTTGGCTCTGGTGGAGACGTGGGTGACCAGTTGATCACCGACCGTAGGGTGGCATTGGTTTCCTTTACGGGATCAACCGAGGTTGGCCGCCACGTGTCAGAGCTGGTTGCCCGGCGGTTAGGCCGGACTATTCTGGAACTGGGTGGGAATAATGCGATCATTGTTGCTAAGGATGCCGACCTCGACCTCGCAACAAGGGCGATTTTGTTCGGTGCCGCCGGCACGACCGGTCAGCGATGCACGACCACAAGAAGAATCATCATGCATAAAAAAATTGCTCAAAACCTGACAGAACGCCTAGTAAAAGCATATGGACAGATTCGAATCGGCGATCCACTGGATGATAAAACGCTGGTCGGTCCACTCGTTACCACCTCAGCGGTTGAGGAGATGTTCAAAGCACTCGAGCAAGCGACCGCTGAGGGAGGCAAAATCCTTGTTGGGGGTAAGGGGCGTTCTGATCTGGGCCCGAATTTTGTGGAACCGGCCATTGTTAAGATGCCGGCTCAAACCGAGATCGTCAAACAGGAGACATTTTCACCAATCCTCTACCTGTTGGAGTTCGATGACTTCGAGGAGGCCATCAGGCTTCACAACGACGTGCCGCAGGGTCTCAGCAGTGCAATTTTTACGGAGAGCATGCAGAAGGTTGAGTTTTTCCTCTCTGTGAGCGGCTCTGATTGCGGAATAGCAAATGTCAATATCGGCACGTCGGGAGCTGAAATCGGCGGAGCCTTCGGTGGAGAAAAAGATACAGGGGGCGGCAGGGAGTCCGGGTCAGATGCCTGGAAAGGCTATATGCGCCGACAGACAAACACCATCAACTGGTCCAGTGATATGCCCCTTGCCCAGGGGATCAAGTTCGGCGACTAGAAGGGAAAAATCCGCTCGACGTTGACGACTTTTCCGTCCCGAATTTCTATGACGGTCGTCTTCTCATTCAGATCTCTATTCCCCAAGTAAATCAGCCTAATAAGACGAGATCTGTATTTTCGATGATACCCCCCAAAGTAATCACTCGGCGTTACCAGGCTTGGGAACCCGAGGCGAGACAGGACCTCAGCCTCATCCATCCCAATTTGGATTCGTATAAATTTATCGAAAGGAATCTCCTTATACGGGGATGGCTCTGCAGAAACACGTTGTCTTCCTAGATCACCTTCTCGGTCGGTCACGATCGGTCTGCTTGAGGGGGGCTCTATGCTTTCGGGTTTTGACCTTTCTTCCTCTCGAAGGCCAACTTCCTGCAAGGGCTGAAATTGGAGGGTTTCAACGTGATCTCTGAATCGTTGTGGAACCTTTGCAAGATCGTTTGTGATGTAGAGATCTCCGTTCTCATCGTCCCATTTGTAAAACGTCTGGCCATCTGCAGATCGATCTTCATCCTCGCGGGCCTCAGTCAATCGCCGAGCCTCGCTGGCGTCTTGGTCGTCTATGGATGCTGAGGCTGACTGGGCCTGAGCTGGCATCTCATCAAAGACACCAAAGAAGAAAAAAAGTAGAAATAGAAGCCCAAAGAGAGGGGAAAGATCCAAAAGTTTTTTGGTTTTCATATGAGATTCACCCTTTCTTAATTAGAAATCATCCTCTTACACATCATAATAACACACATCCGTGTGTTGAGGCGACCCTCCCACATGGCTATGCCCTTTCTCCGTATCGCTCATAATATACGATCTCGTCGAGGGAACATCGGTTTCTCTTGGGCTCCTCATCAGCAACCCCCACAGGCATTAGACTGATCACCCTAATTTTCTTAGGAATCCCGAGGACCTTTTTGATTGATCCTTCCGACTCGCTATTAAGGACGCCGATCCATGAAGATCCCAGGCCGAGACTGTGCGCCGCGAGTGCCATATTCTGATGGGCTATCGACGCGGCCTCAATCCAGTGAGAGGGCTCTAGGATGGGGTCTGCACATACGACGATTGTTAAGGGCGCCTCAATCACCCCCCTGTAGTAAACGCTCCGTCCAGCTTCGTCGCTGAGCCTTCTCTTGGTCTCATCCCCCTGAATGACGACAAACCTCCAGGGTTGCGCGTTGTTGAAAGATTGGGCCCACCGACCTGCATCGAGGATTTTATTGAGCGTCTCATCCGGTATCGGATGGTGCTTGAATTTTCTTATGGTTCTTCGGGTTTGAATGGCTTTGATGACGTCATTCATTTTCTGCCTCCCAGGTTGTTAACCAGTCCAATCCGTAATGTAGGCTTCCCATGCTCATCCTGTCAAGTTTCCCATATCACACGACCGGACATGTCGGATCTGTTTCTACATCGTACTTCGCTTGTCGCAAGGCTCTCAGAACTGATTGGATATGATCGAATCCTGCAGTCTCCAGCTCCATCACGACCTTGGTGGTTCCGACGGGAACCTCCGCGGAGGTCCTATCGTGATAGGTGTTGAGTACGTTGGCCTTCTGGGTCGAAATGACTTGGGAAAGTTTGGCAAGAGAACCGGGAATATCTCTAAGATTGACGGCAAAGCGGATGATTCGCCCTGTTTTTGCGAGGCCCTGCCCGATGATACGATCGATGAGGTTCACATCGATATTTCCCCCGCAAATTAACAGCACGCAATGGGTCCCCTTGATATCAAGGCCTCCCTTCAAAAGAGCGGCAAGGGGAGCCGCTCCAGCTCCCTCGGCAACTATTCTTTTACGCTCAATCAATGTCAGAATAGCCGCGGCGATTTCGTCATCCTCTACTGTCATGATATCATCAACGTGGCGCTGAATGATGGGGAACGTGATCTGTCCAACGGTTTTTATGGCGATCCCATCGGCAATGGTTGGGCCGGGGTTGACCGGGGTGATTTTCCCTTTTTTTCTTGATAGAAATGCAGATGGTGCCGCAGAAGCCTCCACGCCGATAAGCTGAACTCCCTGTTTCTTCGACTTGATTGCCGTAGAAATCCCTGATATGCAACCCCCACCGCCGATCGGCACGATGACAGCCTCTACCTTCGGAAGGGCCTCCATGATTTCAAGGCCGATGGTCCCCTGTCCGCAGATAATATCCTCGTCGTCATAAGGATGGATCATTGTGTAGCCATCCTTCTCTAGTTTCTTCGCGTACGCTTCTGCCTCCGCAAAAGACTCTCCATGGAGGACAACCCTCCCACCGTAGCTCTTTGTCGCCAATTGTTTGGATAAGGGTGCATATTCTGGCATGACGATGGTGGCAGGAATGCCACGGCCATTTGCGGCCAGAGCCACGCCCTGGGCATGGTTGCCGGCCGAGACCGCAATGACCCCCTTTTTCCCAACTGATGACCCCAGTTTCGACATCTTGTATAGGGCGCCTCGAATCTTGAAAGATCCCGCCTTTTGGAGGTTCTCAAGCTTGAGATAGACTTTTCGACCCACCATGGCGCTGATGGAATCGGAAAACAGCAGGGGGGTAGGATGGATCATTCCCCGAATCATATTCCTCGCCTTCTCTATCTCCCCGAGTGTCACCATGTCGAAGTCTCCCCTCACTCCCTTTATTATAGCCTAATTGGTCATTTTCTTCCCCGACCCTCGCCGCTGATTCTTCTCTCAAGACCGTTTTTCTTAAACCTGATATCAATAGGACAGGGTGAGTGTCAAGATCGAAGGGAGCTCCGGTTTTCCGTGATTGCCCCTCGTTGACACATCCGGGACCTCCTTGTTATCCTCTCTTCGAGGTTGGCGCTGCTTCCCTTATTCCGGCACAGGGGAACACGAAATGAGAATTGGCAGCCAGGCGCCATGTCGCTTCCCTCAGCAACAAGACAAATCGCTCGGGCGGAACACAGGGCGAAGATGATGGAACGACCGTCCCAGGACTTGACGAATCGAAGAAAAGTGGTCTATTTCGGATATCGACCGGTTACCGAGGCCGAAAAATCCAAATTAGTTCAACGTCATTTTGACACTGTAGCTGCCAATTACGATCTCGGGAACACGATTCTGAGCTTTGGTCTTCATCATTACTGGAAGCGAAATGCCCTGAAGATGTTAGGATTGAGACCGGGAGATTGGGTCATCGACGTCTGCGGTGGAACCGGAGATCTCGCCATACTGGCAGCCAGGGCTGTGGACGACTCAGGTCGAGTATTCTTGTATGACTTTAATCGGCCGATGATGGATGCAGGCAGGTCGAAGATCGCCAGAGCCTCTCTTAGCGAGAGAATCATCTACGTCCAGGGGGATGCGGAAGCGATTGCGGTTGAAGACCGGTGTTTCGATGCGGCTATGGTTGGGTTTGGCATCAGGAATTTGACGCATATCGATCGGGGATTTCAGGAGATACACCGAATACTGAAACCCGGAGGAAAGCTGATGTGTCTGGAATTCTCGATTCCAACTGCCCCATGGTTTCGACGTCTCTATGATTTGTATTCCTTCTCCATCATGCCGGTGGTTGGCAGAATCCTGGTTGGGTCTTGGGCGGCCTATACCTACCTCCCCGAATCCATTCGGATGTTTCCTCTGCCAGAAGAGCTAACGGCCACCCTCCACGAAAACGGATTCGCCAAGGTCATCCGAAAGAAGTTGTCCAATGGCATTGCCTTTGTCTATCTGGCGATAAAAGGGTGAGGACTCGATGAAGCTAAACCGAGCCGAGGGGTAGAGGGTCGGCAACCCGATCCGAGTGATCATCCAGAGCCAAATCTCTAAGAATCATCCTGCCCGGCAGTGTCAGGGGAGACCCTTCTTTTGGAACAGCGTAATGGATGCTGTCTCCGGTTTTGGCCTTTTTCCTCACCCATTCCATTGGCGGGGGGATCTCACTGAGATCGCAAGAGTCCGGAAAACCGGGGGGCATATACGACTGGGAGGAGTTGTATCCTTTTATGGACCAGAACGTGCTCGCAAGTTACTTCTCATTTTCGAAAAGGTCGGTTTATAAGTTGGGGTGCCAGCAGGGAGGTGAACAGTATTTCCCTCCGCCGTCTCAATCAGGAGCAGGTTGAATCTCTAGGAATCTATGCGGAAGGAAAACAGATCGCCTAGTCCCGTTCCACAGGGAAAGTCATCAACCCCCCCAGCCATCCGATAATGGTCACCAATGGAATAAGGGATAAGACAAGTAAGAAATAGACGGCGCTCGCAGTTTGAAAAGATGTTAGAACATCAGGAACCATTAAACGCCAGACGAAAGCACCTACAGAGGCAGCCATCAAGACGAAGGAGAGTATGATTTTGATAGTCACAGGTCTCATGGGTTTTGCGAAGTAGTTCAACCACCACGTGAAAAACCCGGTGACGATTGCAGGAGGCATAAAAAGAATCCCGCCTCCCAGACAGTGTAGCGCCGTGAACTCGAAAGCCTTGATCGCCGTGATCAGGAAGAGGCTACTGAAGAGAGGGGCGGAAAAGAAAAAGACAATGGGGAAGTGGACGACCGACGGATGTGGGTGGCGCTTGAGAATGGGAAAGCGCTTGAGAATCCTCGACAAACCCTTCGGCATGGGCCGAGCTGGAGGTCTTCTGGACGTCAAAAGGCCTACTTCTGGAATTCGCTCCAGTACCTCCGGACCATGAGGGGCAGCGTCCATAGCCGGTGATAGGTCGCATCCGGCGTGGTGACGCTCCATGTGAACGCCCCCGGGCCATAGCTTGCTTTTGCTGACATCGTAAACTTTACCCTTATATGCGATGTGGGCGGGTTTGTCGTCCCCTCCATCACATTCTGAGAGCTCCTTTAAACCCATCTTCTTCTTTTCCATAGGCGATCTCAACTCCTTTGTTTAGCCTCATTTGTGATGCGAATAGACCCTCATCTCCTAAACCTTAACTCTCTTCCCTCTGTGAGATCAAGTTCCCAAGCATCTGCTTCAGCCTCCCCTGGGTGCTAGGCCAATAAACTGAATAGGACGATGAGGAGCAAGGTTATGGGATAGTAGCTGGCCTTATTGAAAAGACCTGACGCGTGGAGTCGGGATTTAGTCCGGTAGAGCCGAAAGGCGGGAATGAGAAGTAAATAAAGGCCTGCACCCACTGCCGCAACGCTGAAGGGGAGGGGTGGCCTGAGAGGGGCAAGGGAGAATAGAAGCGCACTGAGTCCCACGCTAAGGACTAGGGAACCCAGAATGATGACACTCGCCCCCCGAGGCCCATATCTGACCGGAATGGTTTTGGCTTGAGACCATTTGTCTTCTTCTAAATCGTGCCAATCGTTGGGGACATTCTGGCCTCCAATTTCCCAGAAAAAAAGCCACAGAAAAAGGGTAGTCAAAAAGAGGAGGGACGGATTAGGATCCACGGCAAATGCGGCGGCTATCCCTCCGGACGTTTTGACCACGCCGCTCACGAGCGTGCGAAAGTGGCTGACGTCCAATAAAAGGCAATAAATAGCCTCCAGAGCGCAGCCGATGATGAAGATAAGGGCACAGATAGGATTCAACAGGTAAGCCCCGACCAACGCCAGGATAGCCCAGAAAAGGGACCAGCACATGCCCTCCTTGAAACTCATCAGCCCCTGGGCCATGGGGTGGCGCACGAACACCGCGTCTAGGTCACCCTCCCGATCATCAGTGCCGCTCTGCCGGACTGTTTTTCGATCCACCCGTAAGTCGACGAGGTCGTTCAACGCGTACACGGCCGTGTATCCTGCAAAGGCTGTCAGAAGACCCAACGCAGTGACATGGGGAGGCGGAAGTGTTCCGAGCCAGAGGAGAGCCCCCAAGGCAGGTGTGGCCAAGTCCAGCAGACCATGGGGGGTCCGAGAGAGGGCGAGAAAAAGCTTTAGCCGGGTGAGTGTCGAAGGATTTGGAAGAGAGATGCTATTCATGATACCCTTTCCTTTTGCACGCCCCTCGCGATGGGCCCCCAAAAAACCCGCATGATTCTAGCTGGATGGGCCATGCATGTCAACTGCCTAGGAGAGGTTGCGACAGGGGGCCGGTTTGAGATAAATATATAAATATAAGGGTGTAATGGAGGTGTCACATAGTGAAGATATTTGTTACCGGAGGAACGGGGTTTGTTGGGAGTCATCTGTGTCCTCGCTTGATCCAAAAAGGCCATCAGGTGAGCATTTTAACAAGAAGGATGCCACAGCACCGAAATTCGGTTGAAGAGATACAGTATATCGAAGGCGATCCAACCCAGCCCGGCCCGTGGCAGGAGGCCGTTCCAAAACATGATGCTTTTATCAATTTGGCGGGGGTTTCCCTCTTTGGACGTTGGACCGAGGAGCTCAAAAGACGCATTCGGGACAGTCGGATTCTGACTACCCGTAACCTCGTCGACGCGATCCCCGCGAATGATGGCAAAACGCTTTTTAGCACCTCTGCCGTCGGCTATTACGGTTTTCATGAGGACGAGGAGCTCGACGAGTCTTCCCCGGCGGGAACCGATTTCCTTGCGACCCTAGGACGGGACTGGGAGTCTGAGGCGATGAAAGCCCAACAGAAAGGAATTCGGGTGATAATCACCCGGTTCGGTATCGTCTTGGGCCGAGGAGGGGGCGCTCTTTCACAGATGGTTACCCCTTTTCGGTGGTTCGTGGGGGGACCCTTAGGAAGTGGTACCCAGTGGCTTTCGTGGATTCATATGGCCGACCTCGTCGAGGCCTTTATCTACCTGTCGGAGACTCCCACCCTCACGGGTCCTTTCAACGTGACCTCCCCTCACCCTGCGCGGAACCGTGATTTTGCCGGAACCCTCGGTAGCGTCCTTCGTCGCCCATCTTGGATGCCAGCACCGGCCTTCATGATTCGGCTTGTCCTCGGAGAGTTTGGTTCGGTGATTCTCAAAGGTCAACGGGTCATTCCCAAAAGGCTGGTAGAAAGCGGTTTCTCTTTCCGCTATCCACAACTTGAAGAAGCCCTAAGAAATCTGTTGACCTGAAAGCGGCATTCAGAGAAAATCAATCTCAGCTCCGTGTTCCAGAAAACTATCATGCCATTGCGAGCGCGATAGCACCTGAGAACGCCGTTTTTCGGATCTCCACCACAGATCGCTGTGGCAGTAAATGGAGATCCATGATGCCAGATTAGAAGACACGAAACATCCCGTTGAGGGGTACCTCCAATGATCACGAGCCAACTTATTCTTAGTATCCTTTCGATACTGATCGTCGCCTGGTTTCTCGGATGGGTGTTCGCTCGCTTTGGCCTTCCATTCATGCTCGGTGAACTGCTCGCTGGACTGATTCTTGGACCTCCCCTTTTGGGGATCGTTAGTCCCTCCCCCCCGATCGAACTCATGGCTGATTTGGGGATCTTCTTTGTCATGTTTTATACCGGCATTGAAATGGACCCCAAAGAACTCCTGGAACACATCTGGCCATCACTCAGCGTTGCCCTGGGGGGATTTGTCCTCCCTTTTCTCCTTGGGTACTTTACCGCGAGGCTATTTGGAGGAACCGTATTTCAATCCCTTTTTATCGGGATGGGGATTTCGATCACTGCCATTGCGGTCAACAGTGTGATCCTCCATTCCATGGCGATTAGCAAGACCAAGCTTGGGCACATCATCATTGGAGCCGCTATCGCCGATGATATTCTATCCTTGATTGCCCTGTCGGTTCTTCTCGGGCTTGCCAAGACGGGGGCAGTGGACCTCTTGAACCTATCGAAGATTCTTTTCAAGGTCGTGGCCTTTTTTGGCCTCACCATCTTCATCGGACACTTTGTCGTCCCAAAGTTCACCCGACGGTTGCATGACCGCGACGCAAAGGCATTCACATTCGCCATTGTGGCTGCCTTCGTTATGGGCTACCTCGCTGAACTCGCAGGGCTTCACCTCGTTATAGGCGCTTTTTTGGCCGGCCAGTTTGTGAGAGAAGAAATTATGGACGAAAGAATCTACAGTGTCATCAGCGATCGTTTTTTCGGTCTCAGTTATGGTTTCCTATTACCAATTTTCTTTGCGTCTCTGTCCTTCCATCTCCATCTCTCCTATGACTGGGCGGCCATATTTTTCATGGTTATCCTCACAGCGGTGGCCGTGCTGGGTAAACTGCTCGGTTGCGGACTAGGTCTTGTCGCCTTCGGCCACAACCGTTGGGAATCGGCAATAGTCGGATTTGGGATGAACAGTCGCGGTGCCGTCGAATTGGTCGTCGCTTCTGTGGTGATCAGGTTGAGCAACGATTTGATGGCGGGAGGCGCTATACCGGAGCCTCTGCTGACTCAGAGCCAATTCTCGGCTCTCATATTCATGGCCTTTGTGACAACACTTATGGCTCCCCTGACGCTGAGATGGGCTGTGTTGCGGACCTGCCTGCCGGATGAAAAGGCCAATTTCTGTCAGGTATGGACCGAAAAGCAGCGGTAATTGAGAGTTTGGGAGCCCCCATAAGCGTTCTGGAGTGTCAGGAGCTTTGTGGACGTCCATGTCAGGGACGTCTGTGCAAGCAGGGGCAGACGTTCTGTGGTTGTCGTGTTTTGTATCGAAAGGGGGGTTGACCGGGGCAGGACCGCCAAGTGATGTGAGAGTCCCATTGGGAGATTCAAAATCCTTGTGAAGAATAAGCGTGGTAGAGATCCCTGGTTTTAGGATTCTGGAACCTTCCGACAGAATTCTCTTGAAATCTCTCGGATGGTTTCTGTATAATCCCGACCATCCAAAAGGGGTTCAATGATGGCAGATCCTGGCCGTCGGCAGTTTCTGAAAATTGCTAGCCTCACATGTACGACTGCCGCAATGGGTTGCTCCAGGGAATCCGCCAGGAGATTGATCCCTTATATTATTCCACCCGAGGATATCATCCCAGGGGAGGCCACCTGGTACGCCACCACGTGCCGGGAATGTCCTGCCGGATGTGGCCTTCTGGCAAAAAACCGAGATGGCCGAGTGATCAAGGTGGAGGGGAACCCCCTTCATCCTGTGAATGATGGAAAACTCTGCGCCCGTGGGCAAGCCTCGGTCCAGGGGCTTTATAACCCAGATCGTGTTCGACGTCCCTACCAAAAAACCTCTCGAGGATCCCTTGAAGCCACGTCCTGGGATCTGGCAGAAGATATTTTGATCCAAAATCTCTCCCAACTTATCGAGCAAGGCAGGGGAGAGCGTATCGTTTTCCTCGCGGACTTAAACACAGGCACGTTGCGAGATCTAATCGGCCGCTGGCTGTTGGAAATGGGCTCGAAGGAGTTCGTCATGTATGAACCCTTTGCCTACGAGCCCCTTCGAATGGCGAATCAAATTGTCTTTGGCCGTGACGGCATCCCAACCTATCGAATCGAGAAATCGGATTTCCTCATCTCTTTTGGCGCCGGCATCCTTGAAACCTGGCTTTCGAATGTCGAATACGCCCGTCAATTCGCCTCGTTCCATGCTGCAGACAATGGCGCAAACAACCCGTTCGTCTATGTGGGGCCTAGACTCTCTTTGACTGCGGCCAATGCAGACCAGTGGATCGCTGTTCCTCCGGGTCGTGAATACCTTGTGGCCCTTGGCATGCTGCGAGTTATCATCGACGAGAACCTCCTCACGAGCCGTGGTCAAGATCAGCGACATGCTGTGAAATCCGTGGTAGAACCTTTTACCTTGGAGAAAATCGTGTCATGGTCCGGCGTAGAGGAACAGACGATTAGAAGCCTCGCTCGGAGATTTGTGCAGGCTAAGCGACCCACGGCTGTGGCTGAGGGGTTATCAGGGTGCGTTCCGAATGCGACAGAGACGGCGGTCGCCGCCAATCTCCTGTGTTCGGTTAAATCAGGAACAGCGGAAACAATCGATTTCCAACGGAAACTATCCTTGAGCGACGTGGCGCCCGTGGGGAGCATCAAGGACCTATCCCAAAAAATGAGAAATGGTGAAATCGACCTCCTTTTGATCTATAACGCCAACCCACTGTTTTCGCTGCCAGCTGCATGGGAATTTCACAGGAGCCTCGAGGCTGTTCCCCTGGTGGTGAGCTTCTCGAGTTGTTTGGATGAAACGAGCCGTTTCGCCAACCTCATTGTTCCTGTCCACAGCCCGTTGGAATCATGGGGAGATTATGCGCCGAACGGGGATGTCACCGGCCTGATGCAGCCGGTCATGGGAAGCGTTCTTGAGACGAAACATCTGGGAGACATACTCATTTCTACCGGTAAGCAGGTGAGAGGAACCGAAAAGTTTCCCTGGAAGGACTTCTATCATCTCCTTCGCGATCGGTGGTATAAGAAATGGCAGGAGAGAGCCACCCATAGATCCTTTGAATCTTTTTGGATGGATGCTCTGCAAAAGGGTGGGGCGTGGGGATATGGCGATACAAAGGGCCCCCAGCTCTCATTGAATTCGCCAGTCGATTTTTCTTTCCCGAAACTCGATTCGCAGACCGAACCCACAGAAGGCTTCGACTTTACCGGGTATCCAACTGTTCAGTTTTTCGACGGTCGGGCGGCAAACCGGCCATGGATCCAAGAACTCCCCGACCCGATTACCCAGGTGACCTGGGGAGGCTGGGTGGAGATACACCCAGGCACGGCCAAGGCACTCGGTATTCGCAAGGGAGATCTCCTGCGACTCAAGTCTCCCTATGGCACGATCGAGGTCTCAGCCCTTCCGATCCCCAGTGTGCCCCCCAACACCGTGGCCATGCCTATTGGACAGGGACATACCGGATACGGAAGGTTCGCCAGCGGACATCCTGCGAACCCCATCGATCTTCTGCCCCCGGATCTGGACACCCTATCAGGGGGAATTCTTCGGCCACCGTTCCGCGTGACCATCGAACATCGGGGCCAAAGACATGCCATTGCGCATACCGATGGTAGCTTCTATCAACAGGGACGCGGGTTCGCTCAGGCCACCTCTCTTGAAGACTATCGCAGGGAAAGAAAGGAAGGCCGCAAACCTCACCTGGATGTGCCCCTTCGAGAGGGGTACAATCGCCGAAAGGATTTTTATCCTCCCCACAGCCATCCGGACTATCGATGGACTATGGTGGTGGACCTGGATCGGTGCATAGGCTGTGGCGCTTGCGTTGTCTCGTGTTACGCCGAAAACAATGTCGCCGTCGTGGGCAGAGAATTGGTTCTGAAAGGGCGCGAAATGTCGTGGCTTCGGGTTCAACGGTATTTCGAGATAGACGGACCGCCTGTACGATTTCTGCCAATGCTATGCCAGCATTGCGACGAAGCCCCCTGTGAGCCAGTCTGTCCTGTCTTTGCCCCTCATCACAGCGCCGAGGGTCTCAACAATCAAGTCTACAATCGTTGTGTCGGTACCCGGTTCTGTTCTCAGAACGATCCATACAAGGTCCGCCGGTTCAACTGGTTTACCTTCACTCGTCCTGAACCCCTAAACTGGCAACTCAACCCCGACGTCACGGTGCGCCAGAAAGGGGTGATGGAAAAGTGCTCCTTCTGTGTCCAGCGAATCGTTGAGGCCAAGAACAAAGCAAAAAACGAAGGTCGAAAGGTTCGGGACGGAGAATTCACGACGGCCTGCGCGCAGACCTGCCCGACGAACGCACTCGTCTTCGGCAATCTCAAAGACTCTGGAAGTCGTGTCTCGAAAATGATAGGAGACCCCAGGGCGTACCAGGTCCTGGGCCATTTGAATACAAAACCGGCTGTGATCTATTTGAAGAAGGTCACAAAACGTTTGACACTGGTTTAGACTGTGGAGACTTATACCTATAGCACCATCGATGAAAAAGTCCTCCAGACGATGTCCCCTCCTGGACGGTCCTACCTTTTTCTGGTGATGATCGCCCTCGCAGGGATCTTATTGGGTGCCTCCTGTTGGGCTTATCAGATTCTGACCGGTCTTGGTGCTGCCGGTGTCATGCATCCAGTCAATTGGGGCACCTACCTCGTCAACTTTGTCTTCTGGGTCGGAATCGCCCACTCTGGAACCTTGATCTCGGCCATACTGTTTTTGTTCAGGGCAACGTGGCGCACGGCCATTGCCCGAAGTGCCGAGGCCATGACGGTTTTTGCCATTGCGGTGGCCGGGCTCTTCCCTTTTATTCATTTGGGGCGCGTCTGGATTTTTTACTGGCTCTTACCGTACCCGAACCAGCGGAATCTATGGCCGAATTTCCAATCCCCACTGATCTTCGACATGGTTGCCATCTCCACATACCTAATCGTGAGTTTTCTTTTCTGGTACACCGGCCTCCTGCCAGATCTCGCTGTTGTCCGTGACCGTGCACGGGGACTCCGTCGTAGGATCTACGGTCTCTTCTCCCTTGGGTGGGTCGGTTCTCATCATCAGTGGCGACACCACGGGTCGGCCTACCTGTTCTTTGCTGCTTTTGCGACGCCCTTGGTGATCTCCGTGCACAGTGTGGTATCCTGGGACTTCGCGTTGGCCATTGTTCCGGGATGGCACAGTACCATTTTTGCTCCTTATTTCGTAGCCGGCGCGATTCACTCAGGACTGGCCATGGTTTTGACCCTTTTGATCCCCCTTCGACGGATCTGTAGTTTTGAAAGTTTGATCACCCTATCTATTTTGGAGAATATCGCCAAAACTATAGTCTTCACCGGGCTCATTGTGGGTTATGCCTATGGGGTGGAGTATTTCACGGCCTGGTATAGTGGAAACATGGTTGAGCGGGACACCTTTATATGGCGGGCCATTGGGGAGTACGCCCCCCAGTTTTGGATCATGGTCCTTTTCAACTCGGTCCTCCCTCTGGCATTTTTCTTCAAGAAGGTCCGGACCAACATCAGTAGCCTCTTTGGAATCGCTATTCTGGTCAACATTGGGATGTGGTTTGAGCGATATGTCATTATTGTGGGCTCCGTGGCACACGAGTACGACCCGTATTCGTGGGGATTGTATAGCCCAACTTGGGTGGAAATAGGCATTCTACTCGGCTCCTTTGGTTTGTTTTTCTTTCTCTTTCTGCTGTTCATCAAGTTTTTGCCTCCCATCTCCATGGCCGAGGTTAAAGAACATATGGCCCCCCCCACAAGGAGAAGGTGAGAACGGAGAGAGCGGGGTTTTTAGAGGGAGGACGGATGGCCCGTCGAACTGTACTTGGCGTTTTTTCTTACCTGGACGATACGGTAAAAGCCATTGAAGCAGCGAAACGGGCTAAGGTTAGGGTGCACACCGTGTACTCCCCGGCCCCGTGCCATACACTTGAGGAGACGCTCAGCCTGAAACCGAGCCNNTACCCTATTCGGAGGGATCTTGGGCCTTACGCTGGGCATGGCTTTGGCAGCCTACACCGCCCTTCAATGGAAATTCATTGTGGGGGGGAGGCCTGTCTTGGCCTGGATTCCATTCATGATTATCGGTTTTGAATTCACGATCCTGCTCGGGATCTTGGGTAACCTTATTGGTATGCTGGTAAAGGGCCGGATGCCTCGAATAAAACTGCCAGACCATTATGATCCTCGGTTCACACGAGACCGATACGGCATCCTCCTTCAATTTTCAGAAAACGAAGAAGCCACAGTCTATGAACTTCTGAAGGAAGCTGAGGCTGAAAAGATTCATGAAATCTAGCAAAGGGTATCAGGAGGTTATGAATTTGGGACCGGAGGGACATCACCGCCTCTGGATGGTTCTATTTTCCCTGCTTATCATTCTGGGCATCGTGTCATTTCTCATTGGAGTGTCCGGATCTCAAACACAGCGGGTCTGGCAGGCCTATTTGGTCAACTATGTTTTTTGGTCCGGTCTCGCTTTTGGTGCAGTCCTTTTCGTGGCCATCTTGAATTTGACCAGGGCACGGTGGGCACGGCCACTGAAACGGTTAGCCGAGGCTCCAGCGGCCTTCCTGCCAGTGTCCTTTCTGCTCTTTTGGGTGCTTTACTTTGGCCGTGAAAACCTCTTCCCGTGGATTCACGAACCTGTCAAGGGCAAGGAACTCTGGCTCAGTGTCGGTTTTCTATTCGCCCGAGATGGCGGGGGGCTCCTCTTACTCATTTCGGTGGCCATGATCCTTGTGTTCGTTTCTATTCGCGGAGACAAAGAGGTTCTATGTCGGCAATTGGATTCGGTCTCCCAAGGAGACCCATGGATGAACACGCAGGGTGGGGTCGACAGACACTGGAGAATCCAGGCCTTTCTCTCTCCGATCCTCGGGTTGCTCTATGCCGTCGTGCTGAGCCTGATCGCTTTTGATCTGATCATGTCACTCGACCCCCACTGGTATAGTACTCTGTTTGGGGCTTACTACTTTGTGGGCAGCTTCTACACTGGTCTAGCTGCTCTGGTTATCTTAGCGGGCCTTGTAAGGGAGTCCCCGGCATTCAAATCCCTGGTCCGGCCCAAACATTTCCATGACCTGGGCAAAATCCTCTTCGGATTCTGTTTGCTGACAGGAGATTTTTTCTACTCCCAGTTTCTCGTGATCTGGTATGGCAATCTCCCGGAAGAGACACGGTACGTGATCCTTCGCGTCCGCGCCGACCCGTGGGAACCACTCGCCTGGGCAGTTCTTGTTGTTTGCTTTGGGATCCCTTTTGTGGTGCTCCTGAGCAAAAAAATCAAAATGAAGCCCAGGCCCCTGATGGTACTGTGCAGTATCATTCTGGGCGGGATGTGGCTGGAACGGTTCCTTCTGGTGGCGCCCTCGCTGTGGGAGGGAAATCACCTTCCCATCGGCATTGTCGAGATCCTTATCACAGCAGGATTCTTCGGACTTATGGCCCTGAGCCTCATGGTTTTCCTGCGAAAGTTTCCGCTCCTTCCTGTTTCAGACCCGTTGTTTGTCGAGGCCCTTGAAACAGGCGGCGAAGAAATCGGAAAATAGATCACCTTATGCATACCCTTCAGTTTCTCTTAAGAGAACGGTCATGACGGAGAGGGAAGGGCGCAGAGCCAACCCAGCCAGAGCGTATATTCTACTGGTCGCGACGGGCCTTTTGCTCGTGACCATGCTCTATCTCTATTACGTTTACCCCCATCAGACCCTTGGTCCGAAACAGCCGATTTACTTCAGCCACAGAGTCCATTCGGGAGTGAAGCAGATCAGCTGCCGGTTCTGTCACCCCTTTGTGGACCGGTCAAAAAATGCGGGGATTCCGGCTGTTGAGAAATGCCTTTTCTGTCACCGATACATCGTTTCACAACATCCCCAAATTCTCCGTGTGAAATGGCATTACGAGAGCAAAACACCGATTCCGTGGGTAAGGATCTTCTATCTGCCAGATCATGCTCAATTCAATCACCAGAGACACATTGCGAAAGAGATCGATTGCGTTGTATGTCACGGCAACGTGAAGAACATGGATCGCTTGATGCCCGTGGAATTCAAGATGGGGTTCTGTATCGAATGTCACAAGAGAGAAAAAGCCGAGTTGGACTGCTGGCTGGCATGCCATCAATGAGGGATATGGGCGTTGCAAATCCTGAGCAATGAATCATATGGAACCACCAAGGCTTTCTTTTTGAGTTCGGCGGCCTGGATGCTGGCCGGCACTGTGGCGGGGCTAATCGGAGCCGTGGAAATGGTCGCACCAGAACTTCTGGGGAACATTCCCTGGATCGCCTTTGGGAGGGTTCGTCAGATTCACACGAATCTGGTTATGTTCGGCTTTGTGGGCACAGCCTTGTTGGGAGCTGCCTACTACCTGGTCCCCACACTTCTTCGAACGACTCTTTATAGCGAAGGTATCGGGAAGGCATCGCTGTGGTTATGGAATGTGGGCATCGCGTCGGGCGCGGTCACCCTTTCCCTAGGTTTCACCCAAAACAGGGAGTACGCTGAGTTTATCTGGCCCATCGACATTGGTGTGCTCATCGCTCTCGCTCTCATCTTTTACAATCTCCTTCAAACCCTTAGGCGTCGAAGAGAGAACCTCCTCTACGTCTCTGTCTGGTATGTGTTTGGATCAGTCGTTTTCACCTTCTTTACTTATTTCTTCGGTAATGCCGTCTGGAATCCCGAAACTGGATCCCTCGTAGGAATTCCCGATGCGGTATTGGCCTGGTTTTACGGTCACAATATAATTGGATTCTTCTTCACCACGCTGGCTGTGGCCGTCGCCTACTATGTTATTCCGATCGTCAGCCGCGCTCCCTTATACAGCCATACACTGTCGCTTATCGGTTTCTGGACCATACTGATCATGTATTCTCACATCGGCACCCATCATATCATCCAGGCACCCGCTCCGACGTGGCTGAAAGTGATCGCCATCACTGGCAGTGTGGGCATGTTGATTCCTGTCCTTACCGTCCTCGTCAACCTCTGGCTTACCATGCGGGGCCGGCTGGGAAACATTCATGCGGACATTGGCGGAAAATTCGTCTTTGCAGGCAGCGTGTGGTATCTGTTGACCTGTTTACAGGGCCCCCTCCAGTCCTTGCCCTCAGTGCAACAGCTCACCCATTTCACCAATTGGGTGGTGGCCCACGCGCACATGGGGATTCTTGGTTTTTCGGGGATGACGGCTCTCGGAGGCATGTATTTCATCCTGCCGCGAATAGCCGGAAGGCCCCTGTACAGCACCCGACTGGCAGATATTCAGTACTGGCTCGTGCTTATCGGCATGACAGGTTTTTTTGTGGTCTTGACCACGGCGGGCCTTATCCAGGGAAATGGATGGTTGAATGGCGAGGTCGTCTATCGCATTTTACCTCAGATCCGCCTGTACATGGTTCTTCGCGCATCGATTGGGATACTTATCGTGGGAGGCGCCGTGATCGGGTTGGTCAACGTCTTCATGACCCTCTATGGGCCTAAGCGGGAGGCCTCATGAGAATGACGCCAACGATCCTTATCGGTGGGTGCCTGATTATCTTCGGAGCCGTCTTTTTTGTGGCTGTTTTTTTACCGGGATACACGCAGGGCGATCTTCCATCGGAGATCTTGAGACCGAGGACCCAACTCGAGGAATTGGGTCGAAAGATATACATCCAGAACGGCTGCTCCTATTGCCATTCCCAATACGTTCGTCACCAGGATTGGGGGTTGGGGGCGGAGCGGATTGCTCAGGCCGGGGACTATCTCCAGGACCGACCCCACCAGCTGGGTTCGGAACGAACTGGCCCGGATCTCTCTCAGGAAGGGGGGGAGCATCCCGACGATTGGCACGTTGCTCATTTCATCAACCCACGGTATACCCGGCCAGAGTCCCTGATGCCATCCTTTGAATTCCTCGGCATGGAAAAAATCAAGGCTCTGACCGCCTACGTACAGAGCCTCGGATACAGGGACGCCGATTTTCGGGTTGAACGGCAGCGTCTTTGGAAGATGAAGGCGATCGAGGCCTACGAAGCCGGCCCTGATGCCAATGTGGCCTGGTTGCACAGCATGGTCCCTGAACCGTGGAGAGAATTGCCCAACCCCTATCCCACAACCCAGGCCTCGCTTGAGCGAGGGCATCGAATCTATCAGGGCTTCTGCATCGGATGCCATGGCCCAATAGGGGATGGGATGGGTCCAGCCCAACCGGTCCTGTATCCTCCACCCCTCAACTTCACCATCCTGCAGGGGAGGGGGGTCTCAGGGGGCATCCTCTATTATCAAATCATGAACGGAATCACGGGAACCGCCATGCCTTATTTCAAGCGCGAACTGGAATCAGAGAAGATCTGGGACGTGGGGAACTATGTGGCTGTCTATTTCATCGGTGAAACCGATGCAGACGAAGAACCCAGAGGGATCGACGCCGCCTACGAAGGCCCCAGGAAGGAGGAGTAACCTGTGTTCTATCTTGGCTGGATTGCGCTCACTGCTGTGGGGATTCTACTGAGCATCGCGGTGTTCCTCTGGGCTCTGAAATCGGGTCAGTTTTCCGATCAGAAAAGGGCACGATATCTGCCCCTAAGAGATCAGTTTCCGCTGCCACGTTCGGAAAATCCCTCGAGAACCACAAGCGAGATGTACGCTCTGGTATTCATCATTCTTATCGGCTTTGCCGCGATGGCCACAACAGTGGTTCTGACTGTTGTGAATTCGGGAGGCTAGCCCAAGTTATGCGATATTTCACGCTCCTCGATTTCCAGGTCGTGGTCCTGCTGGTTTTTCTCGGTCTGGCCGTGCTTTTTCTCATCACCGTGGCTTTCAGCCTGTACGAGCTCGGCCAGAAGAAACAGAGAAAACCGAAGAAAAGGGAAAATTATCCCGAAGGAATACAGGTGAGCGGGAATGGGATTCCCCCCCTGTTGATATTTATTTATGGTGGTTTCATTGTCTGGGCCCTAGCCTATATGGTCGTGATTGGCCTCCGAGGAATCGCTTTTTGATGGGCCAATAACGCCTGGTTATCTCCGGACATAGGAATGGGACCACTGGAGTAGGCGAGGCCGCCCCCCCCTGCGTTCCTGGAGGGCGGCTAAGGGAAGGATATCTGGTGCCATCATCAGATCGAGAAAAAAAGGCAATACGACGGAGCTGGCTCATTGTGGTGGCTATGGCGGTCCTGTTCCTCGTCTGGGGGCTATTTGTTTTCTTTTCGGTTGGAGACAAAGGCCCCCCTGACTGGGATTTTGGGGTCGTCGAAGACATCCCCGGTCAATCGCCCTACGCCACGGAATACACGGAGCCCGCTCCCCAGCACGTTGCTGATTAGCTGATTTCAAGATCTCCGTGGACGGCAGGGTGCCGGGTCATTTGCTATAGGAGTCGAGAGATGAGAATGGGATGGCAGAGTATCGCCCCATCGATTCTTGTCGTTCTTTTTCTATGGGGCTGCGACTACGCGCGGATGAGTGAGCAGGAATCGATCCGCACCTATGAAACCTCTGTACCAGAGATGCCCCCAGGGACAATTCCTATTGGAGGTGGCCTTGAGACTGCCAGGGCGACGGATCTGGAGGATCTGGAGAACCCGTTGCCCTCGGAGCCGGCATCCGTAGATCTGGGAAAGACGGCGTACGGCTACTTTTGTGTCATGTGCCATGGAGCCAAAGCCGACGGGAACGGAACGGTGGGACAGAGCTTCTATCCTCTACCGACAAACCTCAGAAGCGAGTACATCCAGGTACAGACCGACGCCGAACTCTTCTATACGATCACTTTTGGCTACGAAAGGCATCCCCCCCTCGGTTACACCGTGGCCAGCAGAGATCGCTGGGCCATTGTCCATTATCTCCGATCTCTTAGCCGGGGGGTGGTGGACTGAGCATAGGATGTTCGACATCATCGCACCTCTCATGGTGGGTTTTCTCGGTAGCTTTCACTGCCTGGGGATGTGCGGCCCCCTCGTATTGGCTTACTCCATGAATTTCAAGGGGCCGGGAAATCCGGCGAAAAGGCCCGGGGCATCTGCGTGGCACCGGGGCGCGTGCCATCACCTGGCTTTTCATGCCGGACGGATCGGAACATATGCATTCCTCGGCGCTCTGGCCGGCGGAGTCACGCATCTCGCCCAGGGGGAGAATCTGCTTGTCCATCTACGAGGAGGGGTATTAGTTTTGGGCGGCGGTTTGATGATTCTTGCCGGCATGGTTCTATTGAGAATCCTCCCTGTGCCTTCAATCCCTCCTGCCCTCTCCTTTGCTCCCGGTTCTTTCCTTGGTCGCTTGTTTTACAGGCTCTTCCAATCAAAGGGGACGGGGGCGCGGATGGCGTTGGGGCTTGTCACCGGATTTCTCCCGTGCATGCTTTCCTGGGCCATGATCATCAAGGCGGCGACGACTCAGAGTGCCGCGGGGGGGTTTTTCACCATGACTTTTTTTGGCCTCGGAACGGTTCCTGCCCTTTTCGGGACAGGACTCTCTGCCTCAATGTTATCCATGAAGATGAGATTTCTGGGAGAGCGAGTTGCCGCAATGTCCATAACCGTCATGGGTTTGATTCTCGTTATCAAGGGGGTCCCAATCTTTGTCTGAGTCCTTGTCGAATGTGCAGGGCCGACCGAAGGGCCACACGATCAAAGTCAAGAGACCACACAATCGATGCGATCTCTGCGGGCTCCCCGTCAGAGGTTCTCAAACCCGATACGTCGTCGACGGGAAAGCACGCCACTTTTGCTGCCCGGGCTGCCACCACGTATTTCAAATCCTCGCCAATAGATTTGGTGATTCATCGACGGACTTCAAGGAGACGGATTTGTATCGAGCCTGCGTTTCGTCTGGCATTATCCCTCAAAATGGAGCGAACCAAGGGCCGGAAGAAATTCAAGAGACCCGACATAGTCAGGCGGCCCTTCTGTCTCAACCTTTCAGAGAGGACCATTCCCAGGAGCTGACCTTGAGGGTCGAGGGGATGTGGTGTATATCCTGTTCCTGGCTGGTTGAGGAGGTGCTACGGAGAACAGAGGGTATCATCGACGCCACCGTGTTCTTCCATTCCGACGCGGTCCAACTTAAGTATCTTCCCCAATTCCTGACTCCTCAAGAAATTATGGCGAAGATAGCGAGTCTGGGATATCGCGCAGCCCCTCTCGACGATCGAACTGGCGCTTCGGGGGAGAGACGGGATTTGCTGATCCGGTTGGGTATTTCCGCGTTTCTGACTGCGAACATTATGATGATTTCTCTCGCCCTGTACGCCGGTTTTTTTCAGGCACTCTCCTCGATTGCAATTCTATACTTCTCTCTTCCCCTCTTCGCGCTCGCTACCCCAGTCATTTTCTATGGAGGTTTTCCCATCCTTAAGAGGGCGTGGTGCGGATTGCGGTTCTGGAATGTCTCAATGGATACGCTTATATCTATTGGTGCCCTGTCAGCCTATGTATACAGCATCATTCAGATGGCCAGGGGGAGTATTCACATATACTTCGATACTGCCTCCATGCTTGTCACTTTGGTTCTTTTGGGTCGATATATTGAAACCCGGGCAAAGGAAAAGGCATCCGAGGGATTTATAGAGCTCTATCGGTTGACTAATCAGAAAGCTCGCCTCTGGGGCTCGAACAAGGAGACATGGGTGTCTCCTGAGGCCGTGAAAGAAGGTGACGAATTCCTGGTTATGGAGGGCGAAAGGATTCCCATTGATGGACAGATCGTCTCGGGGCGCGCTGAGGTGGATGAATCAATTCTCACAGGCGAATCGAAGCCGGCAAAGAGGGAGTCCGGCGATGATGTTCTGGGCGGGACTCTTGTCTTGGACGGGAAGCTAAGGCTCAGGGCAACCCGTATAGGTCGTGAGAGCTCTCTTGGCCAGATGATCGAATTGATGGAAGAGGCTCTCACAAAAAAGGAACCTGTCGAGCTTTTCGCCGATCGAATCACAGCGTGGTTTGTTCCGGCCATCCTCGCACTAGCAGGGGGAACTGCTCTCTATCTGTTGTTTCATAACGTCCCCGTCGAAGTAGCCCTGCTGCGTGCAGTGACTGTCCTCGTTATAGCGTGCCCCTGTGCTTTAGGGATTGCAACCCCACTGGCCAAGGTAGCTTCTATGACGGCGAGCCGGGCACGGGGGATCCTCATTCGGGATCCCGTCGCCCTTGAACGGGCAAGGGATCTCAATGCCGTCGTTTTTGACAAAACAGGAACGATGACCGAGGGGAGTTTTCAGCTCCGAGAGATATTCTCACCAGGGATCAACGAGAAACTGGCGCTGGGCCGCGTCGCTTCTCTTGAAGTCCATTCTGACCACCTCCTGGCAAGAACAACTGTGCGAACTGCTCTGGAGGCCTCTCTGGAGATGGAACGGGTCACCTCCTTTGAAGCGGTCGAAGGACGCGGCGTGAGAGGTGTCGTTAGGGGAACGGAGATCCTCGTCGGTAATAGACAGTTCATGGGTGAGCGGGAAATGACACTCCCACAATCCGTTGAAGAGAATGCCCGGGGGCGAGAACGTGGGGGAGCGACCGTGGTCTTCTTCGGCTGGCACAAGCTCGTCCAGGGCTTTCTCACTTTTGGAGATGCCCTCAAAGAAAATGCCCAGAATCTCGTTCTGACTCTGAAGTCAAAAGGGATTCTGACCTGCCTGGTCTCGGGCGATGGGGAGGAGACGACCCAGGCCGTCGCAGAACGGTTGCGTGTGGACAAGTTTTTCGGCCAGGCTCTGCCTATAGACAAGGGTGGCGTCATCAAGAATCTTCAAAACAAGGGATTTCGTGTCGGTATGGTAGGAGATGGTGTGAACGATGCAGCGGCCCTCGCCCAGTCAGATGTTGGTTTTGCCCTGGGAAGGCGCTCGAACATCGCCCAGGATGCTTCGGATGTCAATATCGTGACGGACGATCCAACGAGAGTGCTGGATGTCTTCACCCTTTCAGCGTCCACCATGCGAATTATCCGGCAAAATCTTTTCTTCGCCTGCTTCTATAATGCCCTTGCCATTCCCATGGCAGCGGCCGGTACCCTGAGCCCTCTGGTCGCTGTCATTGCCATGTTTGCGAGTAGCCTTACAGTCATAGGAAATACCCTGAGGATCTCAAGGCGTCATGGCTGATGAACTCCTTAAGAATTCCGTAATGAATGCGTCCATGCGAGGGATGAGACCTCATTCAAGGTTCTCCTCACTAGGTGGATGAAGGACAGGTTCCTATGCGATTCAACAATCTTGGGCGTTATCGTCGTCTTCTACTGTCAAGATCCTTTGTTGCTTCCCTGTTCCGTTCGAGGCAAAATATCATCGCCGTAGACCGCGGAAGACAACCGCCATGGGGGCCCTACATGGCTGAGCTCGACGTAACCTATCGCTGCAACTGTCAGTGTCAGATGTGCCAGCGGTGGCAAGACATGCGGTCAGGGGAATTCACCCTCGCTGAATATGGGAAACTGGCTGAGGTTTTTCGGCGACTTGGGGTGCACCAAATCAGCATCGCTGGTGGGGAACCCCTCCTGCGGGAGGACATTTTCTGCATCATCCGAAGTTTTGCCAGGTACGGTATGTCCCTTAATCTCTGTACAAACGGCATCCTCCTTGAGCCGAATGTGGATCGGGTGTGTGGGTCCGGACTATCATGTGTCACTGTGAGCCTTGATGGCGCGACTCCTGGGGCTCACGAATCGATCAGGGGTACGCCCGGATCTTGCCAGCAGATAGAAAGCGGTATTCAGTCTCTTGTTGCCCGCCCCCAGAGTCATCGACCTCTTGTCCGTGTCAGGATGACCTTTTCTAACAGCAATATGGATGAAATAGAGCCTTACTTCCGGAAATGGATAGACATCGTGGACGATGTATTGTTGCAACCAGTCCATTATTGCAGTGATTCCTTTTATACGGGAAGCACCTGGGAAACCTTTGACATCAACCCGTACCGGCTTGCCCAACAATTGGATGGCACGCCCTTCCGGCGAGACGGCTACATGCGAAACCTACTGGAGAGCCTTAGACAGCGTAGGGGATTCCCCAAGCACCGGTGCTACGCGGGGATACTCATGGCGCGTTTTGATCCATGGGGCAATGTGTTCCCCTGTCTTGAACAGCGCGTGTGTGTGGGCTCGTTGCGAAAGCAAGACTTTGAGACGATCTGGCGTTCAGATTTCTTTGATCAGGTGCGGAGACGAATTTCCACTGATAGCTGTACCTGCTGGTACAACAACACTGCTTTGATTAGCCATTATGCACACATACTCTTGCGCACCACCGCCCGTGGCGGATGGGGCGTGTTTTAGAATCATAGACAAAAACAGCGGTCAGATACGGCGAAAGGGACAAAGTTAGGCATGGCGATCTAACGGATGAAACACAATTCTCATGGGTGAACCGTCGAGACGGAATTAAAATAACAGTCGGAGTTTCGATTTCTTGTAACAGAGGATTTCAACCAGCCTTTCAGCCATTTTGCGGTTTTTGATCGCCCTTTTGATGTTGAAGTTCAGAAAATGCTCACTGAAGACAAATCTTTGAATAAGGTGGCCGAGCGCATATTCCTTTGCCTTGAACTCTCTTTTCCACAGGTTTTCAAAGGTTTCACCTATAGTCTTCGGGTTGGTCCCTAATCCAATGTCGATGGCCTCGGCCGCATATTCGCCGCTTCTCAGAGCATGATATATGCCTTCACCGGACAGGGTATCAGCGAAACTTCCAGCATCACCAATGAGAAGAACATTTTCACGGCTTCGTTGAAACCGACGGGAGCCCAACGGAATTAGCCAGGCCCGAAATGAATTCTCTCTCATCCGGGTTCTATTGAATCTCTCTTTCATGAGTCTGTTTCGTTTAAGAAAAGTGTCAAACATTCTCATGACATCCTTTTTTCCGAGAGCGACGCGGCAAGACGTTCCCACGCCAACGTTTGCCGAATCTTTCCCCGTGGGGAAAACCCATCCATAACCGGGCAAGATAGCCTTCTCACAGTGAATCTCGATAAAACGATCCAATCCGTCAACCTTTTCGAAGTAGGCCCTCACTGCAAGGACCATGTGCCTGGGATCCCTATTCAAGGAAAAAAATCTTCGAGCTATGACGGAATGTACACCGTCCGCTCCAACAATGACCTTTCCGATGAATTTCTGCGGGCCGTCCTCGGTGTCAACTCTGATTCCCGAAACATCATCACCCTCATAAGTGAGGTCCATAACGTTGCACCTTTCCACGACATCTGCGTTTGAATTCTCTCGGAGATGTTGAAAAAGAACAAAATCGAGATCTCTTCTCGGAAGGACGTACGAATGATCCCTGATCCCCTCTACACATCGAAATTCTGTTCGCAGCTTTTTCCCGGCTGGTGATATAAACTCCACCCCATCTATTCTCCACGGGTTCAACCTCTCAATTTTTTCGGTCACACCCATCCGCTCGAGAATATCGATTGCAGGTGGACTGAGGCCATCGCCACAGGCCTTATCCCGGGGGAACCTTTCCCGATCGACAACGAGGACGGTGTACCCGTTTCTTTTCAGGAACGTCGCCGCACTGCAGCCCGCCGGACCAGCACCGACTATGATCACATCGTATCTTTTTCGTTGGATTTGGGATGAATCTGTGCCCGTGGACATATCAGCTCAGTTCGATCTCTAGGTCCTGAACGGATCTCTTTTTCGAAGCGCCCAACTCCATCCAGATGCGCACTCTTGCCAGAACCAAAGCAGTCTCCGATTATATCCCCCATCAATGAGATATGCTATCTCTTTCTGAGCTTTATCCTCTTGTGCTTTCTAGGGTCCCCGGTCCCCAAGATTGGTCTCGCGAACCCCTCGGCCTATAATAGACGGGCTCAATGACGATTAGCAAGAGCCGAAGACTTCCGGTGGGCCCGTAAGACCCTGAACAAGGGGCCGATGATCGTTTGCAGGATCGATTGGAGAGAGATCAGGAGATTTAGAAGCGGAGGAATCGGGGGAAACCAGGGGAGCCGTTTCTTCCTGAACTTGTGGGGAAAAGCCGACCCTTACAGGGATCCGCTCTGGTTGGGGGGACAGCTGCGCTGAGGCTCTGAAACTCCGTTGTTCTTGATCCCTCCCGCCTTGGCTCAAAGAAAACAAATAGGCTGGCTTTCTTCTCGGGGCGTCGACTCACCGTAGGACGGGTCAAATTGGTAGGGATGAGTTTTTGTATCGCTCTGCAAGCTATGGAGATAGAAAAGATAAAGACAGTGACGGCGCGCAGAAGCCCCACCTTACCCGGTGGCATTTGCCTTGCCCAGGCAGACGGCCAATTGCTCAGGACAAAAAGGTGTTGATAGGAAGAATATGCCAATCCTGGCCGATTTTTTCTGTGTCTCCTCTGAGACGTTTCTAGAGAGTTGAAGGATGATCGGGCTGGCAGTGACACGACGATAAGCCTTCAGGGTTTCAGATATTGCTTCGTTCCTTTGTTCAGAGGACAGATCGATGAACAGCATGTCGGGCTTAAGGCTTTCGATAGTCCCCTCTGAATCTCCGTTCCTTTGGAAGGATTGAACTTCGAAGAACTGTCTCAGGGCCATTCTTTCTGGAATGAAGGAATCCAGTTCGGTGTTTGTTTAGAAGGCGAGCCTCGGCGGAGGCCCCTCTTTCTGCTGAAACCCCGGCTGTCGAGATGACGGCTGGTCATCTTTTATTCCGAAAAACCCTTTGGTCTCTTCAACTTCCTCCGACAGATTTGAAATGATCTTTAAATATTCTTCTTCCTGGATAGGGATGTTTTCTCAGATGTTCTGGTCTATCGCATGAATGTACCTGTCACCTCCAAAACCGATACCGGCGATTTTTGTCAGGGTGTCCGCAGCCATTATGATAAAGGGTATGCTGATCTTCGATTGGCCCGCTCCATCATTCAGCGGTTTGTGATGGCGGTCCACGGCATCTGCGAGGATTGGTGGAAGATTCCATTTTTGGAGGAGCAGTTTTCCGACCGCAGTATGAGGATTCCCACCTCCTCCTTCTCCACATCCACGAGGGGCCGTCTCCCCATATGAGACTCCTTCACAGCATCGCTGAATGATCCTGCAAAGAATTGGGTAAATACCATCCTGCCAATGTCATGAAGTAGCCCGCCGACAAATGCTTCTTCTGGATTCTTGTAGCGAATTCTATCGGTCACGGCCTTGCAACAGAGCGCACAACCAATTGAGTGTTCCCAGAACTTCTGCCTCGGCAGAAACTTGTTTTTCTCCGACTCCTTGAACGTCTCGATCGTCGAAAGTCCCAGGGCAAGATCCCTTACACCTCGGAATCCCAGGAGAATGACGGCATGGGGAATGGAATCTACCACGGACGAGACATGATAAAAAGGTTAATTAACGACTCGCAGAAGCTTTGCTGTCAAAGCCTGATTATTCGAAATGACTTTTGTCAACTCGTCGGTATTTGCATTTTCAGTTTGTGTGAGAGTGAGAACCTTTTGAACGATAAGGGGTAGGGGTGGGAGGTCTTCAATCTTACTGATCACGAGCTTCAACACGGACATGTCGATCCCGGCCTGTTGGTACTCTTCCATATTGATGGTGACAGTTCCCATTCTCTCTACAAAAGCTTTTCTTCTGTCTCCTGCGGGTTTCACGGTGGCAGTCTCCTTACACCAAAAAGCTAAAAAGACTTCAGCAATTATTGGGCCAAGGCTAGATCTACCGCGCGGCGACAGGTGCTCCCTCCCATGAGGGTCACATTCTGTCCAGAGATTGTGGTTCTAAGAACTCCTGCAATTCCAGAGCGGGGTTGCCTCTCCCTATGTGGTGAGACGATGACCCCGCAAATCGGCCAATCCCAGTTGGTATGAAAGATGCATAACTCTACCTCGTTCTGAGAATTCACGGACCTTTTCACATCTCACTCAAAGACCAGGGGACACACACAATGGATCGAGAACAGCGGAGTCAACTTAAGCGATCCCATAAACGGCTTTCACAAAAAGAGGATCGAGTGGAAGAATTCCTGAAACGACTCAGGGTCAGACTTAGGAGACGAGCTAGGGGATTGACCTGATCGTTCGTTTTTCGTTCAAAGGACCTCCACCTCCCTCTGGGTAGACCCGTTCGCCCGCACGGGGACTCAAAAAACCCAACGAGACCAGGTCAGTCCGGGTTCTTGGGGCTTAATTTATATCTATTTTTGCCGATTATGAAAATGATGACTGAACGATATCGACCTGTCGGCGCACTCCTCATCGCATTCGCGGTAATGGGCCTCACCGTTTCCTCGACGGTCAGGGCGGATAGCACATATAACATGGTGAACGACTACCGTCTCTATACCTATTCGGAGTATCAGGCAAAGAGGCAGCATAAAGATCTCCTTCAGATCAACGTCCTCGACGACCGTGGTCCGCAGGTCGAAGAGGAGCCTACGGGCAAGCCCACATTGGTGACAACCGATGCCCTGTGGATGGAGCCGGTTCCCCAAATGCTCGAACGGCTCCTGATGCGGGAATTGGCTGTATCCTTTTTGTTTCGGAAGGTGGTCAGGAAAGACCTGCGAAGTGGGCTGGTTCTCGAATTGAAACTGAGATCCTTTCATGGACGGACGGAGAGAGTGGGTCTCCTGGGTCGTTTGATATATGGAGATGTCGCTTTTTCAGCGAAGCTTCATCAACAGAAGCCGCGGAAGATCCTGTTCACCAAAGACTATCACTCTCGAACCCGTGTCAAGGTCAAGTCGATAGGCAAATCCAGGCGACGCGCCATGGTCGAGCAGATTGGCAATTCTCTCGAGGAGATTATCCCGGCTTTAATATCCGACATGGAGCAGGTGTTACAGGAGAAGAGACCACCGAAAAAGCTCCGGAAAGTGAAACGGAAGGCACAGAAGGCTATAGATCTGGAGCCCGTGGGGCCCAAGTAAACAACACGCACAAACAGGACTTTCAGTCTCGATCGCATTTAGATCCCTCTCATTTTATGAGACATGGGTCTCGCGGTCGCGTGACAATTCTGGCTAGCCCATCATTATCTCGGCCTTTGGTTACTCCAAATCCCGTCTAATGTGGATATGGGAACCAGTTTCCAGTGAGAAGGATTCGATTGATGGCCCAGAAAAGCCAAGACGATCAAGCCGTCCATGTGTACGGAGAATACTACCTGACCAGAAGAATAGCGTTGGGTGGAATGGCTGAGCTTTTCCGAGCCAGACGACGAGTGGGGGTGGAAGGATTCGAGAAAATCCTCGCCATCAAGAGAATTCTGCCACATCTATCCAGCGACGGGGATTTTGTTTCCATGTTCATAGACGAGGCCAAGATCGCCGCACAGCTGACCCATGAAAACATCGTCCAGATCTTTGATTTTGGGAAATTTGAAGAGACATACTACCTTGCGATGGAGTATGTATGGGGAAAAAGCCTCAAGGCGATGCAGGCCAAGATCGAAGGACAGATTGTTCCGGTGAATCTCGCTCTTTACATCATTGGTCGGGCTAGTATGGGCCTCGATTACGCGCATCGGAAGAAAGGAACAGGCAACGAAACGCTGAACATAATCCATCGGGACATCAGTCCTCAGAATATACTCGTCTCCTATGAGGGAGAGGTAAAGCTCGTCGACTTCGGTATCGCCAAGGCCACCTTTCAAAGTTCCGAGACAAAATCCGGAGTATTCAAGGGAAAGATCCCTTATATGTCACCGGAACAGGTATTGGGAACGCCTATCGATCAGCGTTCGGATTTGTTCTCATTGGGTATCGTCATGTATGAGCTACTCACTGGCCAGAGGGTGTTCCAAGGGGCATCAGAGTTCGAGATTATCGAAAAAGTCAAGGCGTGCGAAATCGATCGTCCCTCTCAACAGGTCCCTTCGATTCCCGACAGGGTTGACACCATACTCTCTAAAACCCTCGAGCGAGACCCTGACAAACGGTACCAGACAGGAGAGGAATTGCATGATGACATCACAGGCTATCTTGACCGTCAGCAGGCGTATCTCGGGCCAACTGATTTGAGGAGTTACATTCAGGAAAACTTCGAGCAAGAAATCCGAGAAGAAGAAGAGGAGATCCAGAAAGAGTCAACCCTGGTTAGGCACCATGAGAAACAGCGAATAAGGGAAGAGATCAAGACATCGCCAGGTTTAGGGTCCTCAACCAAAGATAGTCTTGGACAATTCTTCCCCAGGATGAAGAAAAACCTTATCCGGGCCGGCGGAGTCGGAATACTCTCCCTCGCCGTCTACGGGATGATCAATCTCTCCCCGATACTGTTGGGATTCCACGGAAGGATGACAAAATCCACAGGGGATCCGCCCGTCCTCATGGGGATCAATGAGAGGAATTCACTGCTTGAGGCAAAGATCAAAGAGGCATCCCTTCTTCTCGCACAGGGGGACTTGGAGGGAGCCATCGCGATGTTTGACGAGGTCCGCTCGGACGATCCTCGGTTTGTCAAGCAATACGAGCCGGCTTTTGCCAAAGCCTTCCTGTCCAGGGGAAAGGAGAAGATAGACCACTCGCCAGATTCTGCACTGGAGGACTTCAGGAGAGCCTCTGAAATGGACCCTGAGAACTTCGAGGCCCATTTCGAGATGGCACGGCTTCTGACCGGCATGAAAAAACACCGGAAAGCCATCCTGAGCTACCAGAAAGCAATTGAAAGGAAACCTGATTTCCCGGATGCCCATTTCAACCTTGGTTATCTCTATTACAGAAAGAAAGCATATCTTCTCGCTGCGGAAGAATTCGAGAGCGTTATCGAATTAAAACCTCCCTATATGAAAGATGCATACTTTAATCTCGGACTCAGCTATTTCAAGATGGGGGAAAAGAAGAAAGCCCTGAGGGTCTTCAGGAAGATCCTGAAGTTCGATCCCAAGAACAGACAGGTACTCGATCTCATGAAAAAACTAGGTAAGTCCTGACCCTCGAGGACCTAAACGAACAACCACAGGGTTTCTCCTCTCGGAGGAAAAGAATGGATTCAGCGACAACCAGCCGGGGGTATAGAGACGTCGAGCGGCGGCGGTTTTTTCGAGTCAAGGGAACCGTGCCAGTCTTTTTTCGGTTGATAGACTCCGACGGCCGAGATATTTCTCGCCTGATACACGGAGAAACCAGAGATATTTCGAGGCAGGGAATCTGTCTGCAGACTCATATGCTCATAGTGGATGGCCTAAACGTTTTCGCAAAGGCTATGGAGCCCCATATGATTCTTTCACTCCAGATCAAACTTCCAACGAGAAATGAGCACGTCAACGCCATAGGAAGGGTAGTCTGGCACAACGAGGAATCCCGCTGGTTATCCGCAAGACCCTTTTCAGCCGGAATCTTCTTCACCGAGATAATGGAGAAAGATCGAAAGAGCTGGCATGATTTTATCGACTCGATAGTCTGATCCCCAAGAAATGGATTCATAATTCATTTTAACTACTTAAGTAGATTAACTTCATAAATGATATCGGACCTCACATGTATCTTGTCCAACTGTTCAAATGTCTGTCATCCTTTCTTGATGTCGGCGATAACCCCAGGGAATCACATTTTTTTCGAGATTCGGAGAGATGGCCCAGATGATCCCAGTACCTGGTGACGTTCATCCCTTCCTCGCCCATCAGAGAGAAACAATCTCGCCCCGAATAACGTTTGTGATTGAGAGGATACCAACCGTAGGATCTCCAAAATATGACCGACTTGCCGATCCCGGGTTAAAGAATAGAATACCCTCTTTTCGGTGGTTCACGGCCCTGTGGGTATGGCCGTAAAGGATGACATGAACGTCATCGAATTCCCTCCGAATTTTCCTTTCCAATCCGAAAGGCGGCCCCCACCCGTGAATCATTCCGATTCTGAACTTATCGATCTCTACCACATCTTTGATCGGAAAAGCGTCGCGTACCTCTCGTGCATCCATGTTGCCAACCACACCGATGACTTTCTTATGGCCCATGAGATAAGCAGCGACGCTGTAACTCACATAGTCACCCAAATGAAGAATCATATCGACGTCGAAAAAACATTCTCGCACGATTCGTTCAAGACTGGTGTCGGGAGAATTCAAGTGGGTGTCAGAGATCACGCCAAGCCGGATCATTGTCCTTCCCCGTCAAATTAGAAAATCTATTCACGGTCTCCTTACCATACCCATTATAACATCATCTTGACATGGTAAGGGACGATTCCTCTGGAGCACCTGATTCAGTTTTTCAGAGGATCGATCATCGCACAAAGGTTCTGCCTCCTCCGCATTCGGCTTCTGCGGTGAGCCTATTTCCGCCATTCTGTCAATCTGGGAAACGGCTAGATGTCATACAGGAGTTCCCCTGTCTGGCAGACGCTCTTGCCCCAGAGGGACATTCGCATAACAATAGAGTCGCTACTGTCCGGGCCGTTTCGAAATCCCCCCTTTCCCGACTTCTGTCTAATGAAAGCGGACTTCCACTAAAGCACCAGTTTCTCTCGCCCGCTCTCCCCCACAGAAATCTGCGAGAGATCGCTTGAGCTCTCAGAGTTCGCGGAGCATGAAGATCAATGGATCAGGCTTTTGTCCTAGTTTTTTGAGAGGAAAAATTAGGCCAAGCGGTTTACTCTGGATTGGCACCTCACCAATCCAGAGGAAGTTCTCTCTGAGGCTCCGCCTGCTCTGTGAGAGGTTCTGGAGACGGTCTCCGTGCTTGGATATTTCTGACGAAAAAATCTTGATTCGCGCCCAGAGTTTCCTTTCCTGCTTTCTGATGGAATACTCTGGAAATAACTTCGACACGATTGGTTTAAGGAATTTGTGCAACAATCCGTTTCCCGCCTGCGCGGTCAGGGGCGGGAAGAGGGTCAACCGGAGAGAAGAGAAGGGGAGAGAAATGATGGCCTTACGGGAAGGTTCAAAACTGTGTGGCGGCATGAGCTGGTTAGAAATTTCTATGTCCTAAAAGCCAAGAAACGCCTCTTATTTTATCCTTGACATGGTCACTCCTCACCGACATATAGTAAATACATACTTCAGATTACCTTTCTTAATCATCACGTCCAGGTCTAACGACCCGTGAACCCCTGGAAGAGGTGGTCAATGCCTTCACCCTATGATGTTCTGATTGTCGGCGGGGGAATTATCGGTTCTAGCATTGCTTACAACCTCGCAAACGACCATTTCGACGGCACCATTGCTGTCTTCGAGAGAGACCCAACCTATGAATTCTCCTCCACAACCCTAAGTGCGGGCGGAATTCGCCGGCAGTTCAGCACTGAAGTAAATGTTCGCATCTCCCAGTACGGGGTTCAGTTTTACAAGGAGTTTGACCAGACCATGGCGGTGGATGGAGAAAAAGCACACGTCGAGTTTCAACAACGGGGGTATCTTTTCCTAGCCAACGAAAAAAACTGGCCCCTTATGAACAGTCACCATGAATTCCAAACGAAACTTGGGGTGGACGTGGCGCTTCTGACACCTGAGGAATCTCTGAAGATCGTTCCACACCTCAAGATCAACGATCTCGTGGGTTCCTCCTTTAGCCCTGGCGATGGATATCTCGATCCCTACGGAACGCTACAAGGATATGGCAGAAAGGCTAGAAGCCTCGGTGTGACCTACATAACCGATGAGGTAACCAGAATCAACAGAGATGGAGACCGGGTCACTGGTATCGTGACACGGAAGGGAGATACCTACACCGGGGCTATCGTTGTCGATTCGGCTGGCCCCTGGGCTGCCGAAGTAGGCCTCATGGCTGGGGTAGAACTCCCAATTGACCCGGTTCGGAGAATGGCTTATGTATTTCAACCCGGTGTGATTTTCGATTACGATCTCCCGCTGGTTATCGATGTGACAGGTCTCTATTTTCGGCATGAAACCGGCCGCATCATCATGACTGGCAAGTCAATTGTGGATGAACCTCCTGGCTTCAACTTCACGGTAGACAAGGCCTTTTTCAACAACGACATGTGGCCCATTTTGGCCAACCGGGTTCCAGTTTTCGACCGGCTAAAATTGATCCGGGGGTGGGCTGGCCTCTATGCCATAAACCGGCTCGACAACAACGCTCTCATCGGAGCGCATCCAGATCTGGAGGGGTTTTATATGGCCATCGGTTTCAGTGGCCATGGTTTTCAACAGGCCCCCGCCATCGGGAAAGGCATGTCCGAACTGATTCGCCTCGGTCGTTACGAAACGGTCGATCTGAATCCGCTGAGCTACGAGAGGGTATTGACGGGGAATTTGGTGATAGAACAAGAGGTGGTCTAGAGAGATCCCTTTTCATAACAACAGGCGATCCCTCGGGAGAATGATGAGATGGCAATATTACTATCACATGAAGAAATGAGACAGGTGCTCATGATGTCTGACATTATCCGTGCTGTCGAGAATGGGTTTAGCGAGTATGGAAAAGGGCAATGTCTTGTTCCCGTCCGAATGTCGGTAAGAATTGACAAGGCAGATGGAATCTTTCTGTACATGCCTGCCTACCTCGAAAAGGAGGACTCTTTTGGGACCAAAGTGATTTCGGTTTTCCCGGAAAACCCCAAACTGGGGATTTCTACCCTCCAGTCGATTTACGTTCTCAATGATCCCCAAACGGGCCAACTCCTCGCAATCATGGATGGGATCTTTTTAACTGCTGTTAGAACAGGCGCAGCCTCAGCGGTGGCGACGAAACACCTTGCACGGGAGGAATCAACGGTTTTGGGAATTATTGGGACGGGAGCTCAGGCGCCCTTTCAAGCCGAGGCGATTTGCGCGGTCAGACCTGTCGAGAGAATACTCGCCTATGACAAGGTTAAAGAGAGTGCCCTGAGGTTCTCTCGCGAGACCTCGAAGATTTTGAACATCCCTGTCGATATCACGAACTCTCCCCGGGAGGTTGTTACGGAATCAGACATTCTGGTCACAGTGACAACCTCGTCTAAACCTGTTTTCAACGGCAAGGATCTCAGACCTGGCACCCACATCAATGCCGTTGGAGCCTATACGCCAGAAATGCGGGAAGTGGATGAAGTCACCGTCAAAAGTGCGCGCATCGTCGTGGACACCTATGAGGGATGCATGGCCGAGGCTGGGGATCTGCTCATCCCGATAAAGAGAGGGCAGCTTTCCAAGCAGAGTATTCATGCCGATTTAGGCGAAATCGTTTTAAGAAAAAAGCCGGGCCGGACGAGAAACGACGAGATCACGCTCTTTGAATCCGTGGGATTCGCATTAGAAGATCTGGTCACGGCCCGACTGGCCTATCATAACGCTACCGCCAGAGGAATAGGGCTCGAGTTCAGCCTCGGAGATGTCCCGGCGATGAGGTAGCCAGAACACAGGCTACTCCGGTTTTTGAAAACAGATGAGACGGCTCGACGGGGTGGCGGCTGGGCGAAAACCTGCACCTCGATGACCAGGGCATCTTGACCTATGGCAGATTCTGAGCCATGCAGGCCATGGTAGGAGCTGCGAAGGGAGTGTATCTTGTTAGAGAAGGAAACCCGATCAGACCAGGATGTGTTCAGGCTTTTTGAAAGGCCAATCGCCGGATATTTTCTCACCCGCCCGAATCGATTCTTGGTTCGATGTCGGAGTGGGGGCCGCACGATCCATGCCTTTCTCCCAAACCCGGGAAGACTTCGAGAGTTATTATTACCGGGCTGCCGTCTCCATCTTGTTCGGGAGAACGGACTTCAGCAGAGAAAAACTCGGTACACCGTGGTCGGGGTCGAAAGGAATGGTCAGCTCATCATGCTCCACACCCATCTGACCAATTCTGTGGCTCACTATCTTCTAACACACAGAATGGTCCCGGGCTTGGAGGGAGCCACAGTGAGCGCCTCGGAGGTCAAGGTGGGGCGAAACCGCTTCGATTTTCTCCTCGAACAGGGGAAGAAAAGGATTCTCCTCGAGGTGAAATCGTGCACCCTTTTCGGACGTCACGTCGCCATGTTTCCGGACGCAGTCACAGAGAGAGGGGCCCGCCACCTAAGAGAATTGGCCGCACGAGCCGGGGGGGATACTCACGGGGCTGTTCTTTTTGTGGTTCACTGGCCCCACGCCCACACCTTTATGCCAGACTACCACACGGATCTGCGTTTCGCAGAGACCCTTCTCGCGGTTCGTCACCAGATTCGGATCATTGCCCTTTCGGTGCGATGGGGACCAGATCTCAACTTGGTCGGCGAGCCGAAATTACTCAACATTCCGTGGGATTACATTGAACGAGAATCCAAAGATAGAGGCAGCTATCTTCTCGTTCTCTTCCTCAAAAGAAACAGGCGTGTGTCGGTTGGCAAATTGGGGGAGCTTCTTTTCCCCCGGGGTTTTTATGTCTACGTCGGGTCTGCCATGGGAGGCCTAAAAAGGCGGATTGAGAGACATCGGCGCCTGAGAAAACATCTCTATTGGCATATCGATGCCCTTCGAGCCGCTGCAGAGTTTCGTTACGCCCTTCCCGTTCGCTCTTCCGTTCGTCTCGAGTGCGACATAGCAAGGGCAATGAAAAGCCTTGGGGATTGGCGGATCCCGGGGTTTGGCTCAACCGACTGTATCTGTGGCACACACCTTTTTGGATTCGCTAGTGACCCGGTCGATCACCCCGACTTCCACGGCTTACTGCAATACTTCCGAATGGACCGGTACGGTCGGCCTCCTGGAACCGTCGAGGATGGGTTGACTAGAAAATGGCATTCAAATGAGTGAATTTCTAGAATTCCACATCTCAAAGAAATATCGTGACCGATGCGGATTTGACGAACGCCTCTTTTCGGTGAAAGACAATGTTGTTTTTTCCGATTTCCATACCGTCCGACTATTTGCCAAACGAATGAACGAGACGAGAGAAAATGGGGCAGATCCGGAGAGGACAATCAAGGCGGGAGACCTCAATGCCATGGGATTGATCGATGAGATCTCCCACCTCATATTCGACCAGTACCGAAAAGAGAGGAACCCCGACCTCATTGTCTTGGCCCAGAAAAGACTCGTGGAGAACCTGGGACGTGAGTCCGTGGAGAACACGGTTGTTCGGTTTCTGGAGCATTTCCCCCCAGTGGATGTTTATCGAGGCGAGCAGTCGGTAGAAGAATACCTGATGGATAAGACAGGGGGGACGCCTAATCTGTTGGTTGCGCTGGAAGAAATGGTCCTGCTGTTTCTGTGCAATAGGAACACGGCTTTCTCTCCCTTTGCGGAGCTGTTTGACGACAGGGATCTGTGGAGAGAAACAGCCTATCTTTCAATCATGGAATCACTCGATGGATTCTTCAAAACCCAGCCAGTTTTCGGCCCCGAGAGTCAGACCATCCTGGAGATGCTCAAGGCTCCTGCCACAGCAGCACCCAGGTCACTGTCTGGTCAACTCTACTATATCAAGGATCACTGGGGTTCTCTCCTGTCTGGGGACGTGATGATAAGGATCCTCCTCGCCTTAGACGTCATTCGGGAAGAGGAAAAGCTCCGGCTCTTGACAGCTGGGCCAGCGGCGGCGCCTGAGTACAGGCCGGGCTTAGGTCTGTATGACGAACCGGAGCGATTCAGCAGGGACCTAGACTGGATGCCACAGGTGGTTCTGATCGCCAAAAGCGTATCTGTTTGGTTCGATCAACTGTCGAAGCAGTACGGCTGGCCTATTGTTCGATTGGATCAGATTCCCGATGAAGAACTCGACAGGCTGGCTCGGTGGGGTTTCACTGGTCTCTGGCTCATTGGTCTCTGGGAGCGAAGCCCAGCGTCACGAAAAATCAAGCAACTCACGGGAAACCCTGAGGCCCTCGGTTCGGCCTACGCCATTTACGATTACCAAGTCGCACGCGACTTAGGAGGAGAGGAGGCGCTTCAGAGACTAAAAGAGAGAGCTGGACGGAGAGGAATCCTGCTGGCAAGCGATATGGTGCCAAACCATACGGGGATAGACTCTACATGGGTTATGGAGCGCCCTGATTGGTTCCTACAACTCGAAAAATGTCCTTTTCCCGGTTATCGCTTTACAGGGAGCAACCTCTCTGGGAATGAAGATGTTGGCATTTTCATTGAGGATGGATACTGGGATCGGTCAGACGCGGCTGTGGTATTCAAGCGGATTGACCACAGCAGCGGAGAAACAAGGTATATCTACCACGGCAACGATGGAACAAGCATGCCATGGAATGACACGGCTCAGCTCGACTTTCTCCGGGCTGATGTGCGTGAAGCCGTCATCCAGACAATTCTCAAAGTGGCCCGTAAATTCCCTATCATCCGGTTTGACGCCGCCATGACATTGACTAAGAGACATTTTCAGCGTCTTTGGCATCCACAGCCGGGGACGGGCGGTGACATCCCATCGAGGGCAGAACACGCCATGAGCAGCGAGGGGTTTAACAAATTATTCCCAATTGAATTCTGGCGGGAGGTGGTTGACAGAGTTGCAGAAGAGGTTCCTGATACCCTTCTTCTCGCCGAGGCCTTCTGGCTTATGGAAGGGTACTTTGTTCGAACCTTGGGCATGCATCGGGTATACAACAGCGCGTTCATGAACATGCTTAAAATGGAAGAGAACGCAAAGTATCGCCAGATGATGAAGAACGTGCTGGAATTTAACCCTGAAATCCTCCGGCGGTTCGTAAATTTCATGAACAATCCGGACGAGGAAACAGCTGTTGCTCAATTTGGGAAGGGCGATAAGTACATCGGTATTGCCTTGATGATGGTAACACTTCCAGGCCTCCCCATGTTCGGCCACGGCCAAATTGAGGGGCTCTCAGAAAAGTATGGGATGGAATACAGTAAAGCCTACTGGAATGAGCAGGTAGATTGGAATCTTGTGGAGAGACATGAGAAAGAGATATTTCCTCTCATGAGGAAGAGGCAGCTTTTCGCTGGGGTGGAGAATTTCACCCTATACGATTTCTATGATGTTGGTGGTGGGATAGATGAAAATGTCTTTGCCTATTCGAACCGGTCTGGAGATGAAAGGGTTTTGATTATCTACAATAACAGGTACCAGACAACGCGGGGATGGGTGAAGATGTCGACGCCGATGGTCACCAGTAAAAACGGATCGGGGGAGGGAAAACTCAGCCAGAGGAACCTTGCCGAGGCGCTGGCCATCCGGGATGAAGATGGATACGCCTATATATTTCGCGATCATGAGTCGGGACTCGAATACATTCGCCGAGGGAAAGAATTTTCAGATGACGGTCTATACGTTGAGCTTGGTGCCTATCAGTACCATGTCTTTGTCGATTTCCGGGAGATTCAAGACGATAGGGCAGGGCACTACGGTCAGCTTGAATCGCTTCTCCAGGGAAGAGGTGTACCAGACGTGGAGGAGGCTCTCAAAGAGATGATTCTCGCGCCGATCCATGATCCTTTCAGAGAGATCATGAATCCCCTCATGCTCCAACGACTTTCTAACCTCCACCGCGACGGGTTCGATGCCCCCCAGAGTGAAAAGGCGGTCAACCTTTTCAGAGAATCGGTTGGAAAGCTACTTCAAGAAATCGAGAGAAAGACCGATGCAGGTGATGATCACACCAAGATTGTCGAGGACATTCTTCGTCTCCTCAGGTCTATCGTTCGACTTAGCCTTGAGACCTCGACAGAGTGGCGTGTCTATCCCAAGCTGCGACTGGCTCTCTCCCGCCTCAGGGCGCTAACATTCACTGAGAAGGGTCCGAAAAGTACTTTCTGGAGAGTCTCTCTCGCTTGGCTTGTGGTTACTGATCTGGGCAGGATCAAGCTAGACCGTGAATATGAGCAGCAGAGTGCGGCTTGGATCGATGAATGGTTGCTGGGTAAGATTATCTTTCAGACTTTTCAATCCCTTGGGTGCGATGAAGAAAAGGCAAAGGGCGAAGCGGATTTGGTTAAGATCCTAACCTGCCATCGCCATTGGTTTGTTTCTCAGCCCAAGAAAGATGAGACAAGATCGAAACTAACGGGCCTGTTCCTGGACCAGGACGCACAGCAGTTTCTTCAATTCAACTGGTACGATAACGTCCTGTGGTTTAACAAGGAACGGCATGAAGAACTGATGGAATGGCTTCTTCTGGTTTCCATCTACGATGTCCTTGCTCGCAATATGGCAATGGACGATCTCATGGTCGCGGCTGTATGGGAGAGACTCAAAACCATTCGACGGGTTTTACAAATGGCAGAGCGTTCAAAATATCGGGTCGAATCTATGCTCTCTGCCCTGAGTAAATCGAGGTTCTAGTGAAAAAGGTTTTTCGACTAGCTATTCATGCAGGACTTGATCTAGAATTTCAAGGAGGAGCTTTTGGTGACGCCGTGAAATCCAGACCAGGGACTGTGGTGGAGGTTTACCCATGATGATCAAAAATAGGTTGGTGAAATTGGGGCGGATTCTGGAGAGGAAGAAAAAGGTCTTAATCCTCACCCACAACAATCCGGATCCAGACGCTATCGCCTCCGGCTGTGCGCTAGGCTATCTTTTGAAGGAAGAATTCAAGGTCGGTTCGGTTTTTGTATATGGCGGCATCATTACGAGAGCCGAGAACCGAGCAATGGTTCGACTACTAAATATTCGTATTCAGCCCATGGAAATGGTCAACGTTCACAATTTCAGTGTTGTGGCCCTGGTTGATACACAACCAGGGGCAGGAAACAACACGCTCCCCTCGTCCATAGAGCCAGCGATTGTGATTGATCATCATAACCTGAGAAAGTCAAGCAAAAAGGTCAAATTCGCCGACATTAGGCCTCGATACGGCAGCTGCTCAACCATTCTGACTGAATACCTGATTCAGGCAGGCCTCCCTCTCAAGCAGAAACTGGCCACAGCGCTCTACTATGGGATCAAGTCCGACACCCAGGATCTGGGAAGAGATGCAACTGAGGCCGACTATGAGGCCATGATCAGCCTATATCCAAAGGTTCAACTTCGGGTTCTACCGCAGATAGAATATCCGGAGCTCTCTCGAAACTATTTCACGCTCTTTGATCAGGCCCTCCATGAGGCCGTTGTCTTCGGTGATGTCGTTCTCTGTGATTTGGGATACCTGATCAGTCCCGATATGGTATCTCTCATGGCCGACTTTCTCCTGCGGGTTTCGGGGGTTCGTTGGACCTTTGTCATGGGGGCATTCAACAGTCGGGTGGTTTTCTCCCTTCGAACTAAGCGTCGCCACCAGAACGCAGGCCTGATGGCCCGTCGCATTGTGAGAGGGCTCGGTACGGCAGGGGGCCATGGAATGATCGCTGGGGGACAGATTGTCGCGAAAGGCCTAGAAGCTGAAACACAAGAGAAGGTTTGCAGAAATTTGAGGAGCCGATTCTTGAAAATTGTCGGCAGGAACGGCGTCAAAGAGGAGAGGCTGATCCCACGATGAAGTCGATCACCCCTTAGTCTTTAGCCTCTTTTTTCATTTCGTCCCAGAAGGCCTTGATGCCCACTTTCAGTCCCCGAAAAGTCTGTTTGCCCTTTTTCCGAATCATTGCTCGAGCATCTTCAAGGGCTTTCTCCGCCATGTTTTGCAAAACGTCCTCAGGGACATTCTGACCTTTCTTCTCCAGATTCCTTCGGAGAATTTCTTTGGCAACATTTCGCTCTGCCTCTGAAACCCGATCAAGAATCTGTTTCCATTTGGGTTCGGCCATCGATCTCACAGATACCGGGGTTTTCCGATAGTCAAGCGTTCCTGTTTCTTTTTCATCCCAACCGAGTGTCACAGTGCAGGAAGAGGAACTTCAGAAGGTTCCGAGTTGGCATTCACTGAATCGAATCTTCAACCTCTCACAGGCTGCGGTAATCTGCATTTTTGATACGCCAAATCGCTCTGCAATCTTCCATGCTTCCCGACAGGGAAGCCGGCCATCGACAATTTTTCCTCGAAGCGCCTCTTCGAGTTCATTTGAGACCTTTTCTGCGGGCTCGACAATGTTTCGCCTTTCTCTCACGTGCCCGAAGAGACCGAGCTGACACGCCGTGATTTTTGTTTCCAGGAGATCAGCATGTCGGCCGACCTCAGCTGGGGTCCTGCCCGCTTCTCGGGCAATGACGAATGCGGAAGCACAGGTTAGACGTCCGTTATCGACTTTTTTCCAAATGCGATCTGTCACATGTGAATCCAGCTGGGTATTTAGCTCCCGTTTTGTCCTGTAACGGCCCTCGTGTTCATGTGTCATGATGTCCTCATGGTAACAAATCGTGCAGTCGCTTTCAAGGAGACCATTGACCTAATTAGGGTTGCCAAAGGCCTCCCCTCGGTCACCAATCATCGCGACCATCACATTCTCATTGCGAAAAAAATAATTTAATAAAACAAATAACTTATACTATAAATCGTAGGATTTATGTTAGCTTATGTTTTCATCGTCCACACCCTTTCACAGGCCACGGAGACGTTTTGCCTTTTCGCTCTTAAGGCACCTCTCGAATATGATACATTGGGTTCTGATCTTGCAGTAGCCACATGGATCCGTGCAGGCCTCACTATTCTCAAAACACTCCTTACAGCAGTGGGCAAGCATTTTTCGCAGGTAACGACGGCTTCTCGATTGGTATGGTAGAGACAGAAGGACATGAACGTGGATACCTTTCCAAGGTGCGTGAATCTGCATCTTATCTTAGCGGAAGCCTAAATGGAATTCAAGACAGAGGAATACCCATTCAGAGGTGTGAGGGCACGGCCTTGAGGGATGGGACCTGTTGTGAGACAACAAACCCCGAGGCCGATTGAAATTGTCCCTGAATTGGGTAAGAATAAGTCAGCTTCGGAATTCCAGAAAATCAGGGTTGTCCGAATTCCGTGACGAGGAACGACCCTGGGTGTGCCTAAGGAATTGAACCCGAGACATCAGAAATTCGAGCTTCATGCGGGAAAAGCGGTTTTGACGGCATGATTCAGATCAACTTCTTATTGATTGCCTTTCTCGTTGTTTTTGGAGTCCGGCTGCTGTTACAGGTGACTCTCAACAGATTAAATATCAAACATCTGCGGAGGCATGGTGGGGAGGTCCCTGGGGTTTTTCACGGCTTTGTTAGTCAGGAACAACTGGCTAGAATCTCATCCTACACAGCTGATCTGGCACATTTTGGACTTATAAACAGTCTCCTTAGTCAGTGTATGATCCTTGTTCTTCTCCTCTCGGGTCTTCTCCCTGAACTCGTGGACGGTGTCTCTTTGTGGGCGTCCAACCCCACTGTCAGGGGACTCGTTTTTTTTGGTCTCCTTGCGGCCATTTTCAACTTACTCCAGATTCCTTTCAGCCTATATGAGACATTCGTGATCGAAGAGCGTTACGGCTTCAATACGCGAGATTTGACGATGTGGGCACTCGACCTTCTCAAGGGTACGCTGATCTCGGCAATCCTCGGTGGGATTGTCCTCTCAATTCTCCTTATCCTAATCAACAGCCTTCAGCAGACCTGGTGGATTTGGGCGTGGATTGTCCTGGCCATTCTTGAGGGACTCATAATATGGCTTTACCCGGTGGTGATTGCCCCATGGTTTAACAAGTTCGAACCGGTCAAGGCGAAGACTCTTGAGCTTCGCATAAGACGGCTCATGGAGGAAGCCGGCCTCAGGGTAAAGGGGGTCTTCCAGATGGATGCCGGAAAAAGGACCCGCCATACAAACGCCTACTTTACAGGTCTAGGAAAAACCAAAAGAATTGTCTTGTTCGATACACTTCTCGAATCTCATGACGAAGCGGAAATACTGGCCATCCTCTCTCACGAGGTCGGACATTGGAAAAGACGACACCTGATCAAGCAGCTTGTCGTTGTTGAGATAATCTCCATGGCGGGGTTGTTTGTGGTGGCCCAGCTACTTGGGTGGCCCCTCCTTTACCAGACCTTCGGTTTTGAGGGGCCAACCGCTTTTGTTGGACTGTTTCTTGTCGGCATACTGATGAGCGTGGGGGGATATTTCTCCCGACCCGTCGAGTCCGCCCTCTCCAGGCGGCTTGAACGGCAGGCTGACGATATGGCTCTTGAACTCATGGGAGAAACCGATTCACTCGTTCGCGCGCTCAAGAAGCTTGCACTGGACAATCTAGCAAATCTGAATCCTCATCCTCTTTATGCATGGTTCTATTATTCCCATCCACCAGTTGTGGAACGACTCGAAAGGCTCAGCCGGTTGGACGGTTTCAGGACATTTCATGAAAAAGAATCTTCAACCATCTGATGTCATTCTGATCTCTATCCGGGAGAAACCTGCCTTCTACGCACAAGTAGGAGCAATCACGCCCGATGTCAAGAAGGGGTGGTATCGCCTGACCCTTCGATCTCCATTCGGGCAGCTCGAATGGATTCTCGAAGATGTTCACCTCTTTCTGGGCCAGACATGGACATTTCAGGGAGTTCCACATCGCATAGATAGGATCGGGAAAAGGCGGCAAGATAGCCCAAAAGCGAGGGTCATACCCCTGAAAAGGGCTAAATAGGGCCGTGGGACCGGCCTGTTGTCCGAATTCTTTTTCTCGCTTTTTTCGTCTGATGAAAGCGAAAAAGGAGCGCTCCTCGTTGCTCTGAGATCTTTTCCTGGTGGTGTCAGTTGTCGGTTGTCAGTGGTCAGTTGTAATTATCAATTCACGTCGTTCGATTGAAAATGAAATGCTCTCGGCCCGTTACTTGACTCCCGTGGATGGGTAAATCCTAGTTTTTTTTACCACGAACCACGGACGACGGACCACGAGCAACGATTCTTGGTTCAGAGCTTCCCTTCCCACTTTCTCGTAAATTACTCCTGCAAAGCCCTGACCAGAGCGTTGTAAGGGGATTTCGAAACGGCCCGGACAGGGGCGACTCTATTGTGTTATGCAAATGTCCCTCCGGGACAAGAGCGTCCAGAAAACTGAGCAAACTCCTGCCGTGTTTCTTAATTGTAACCGTTCCTTTTTGAGAGGGACGTCTGAACCAACTCGTGGGTGCCGTTCGCCATCCATCGGCAGTCTTTTCCATCTATCAACGCCAGCTTTGCGGGTTATATTACCAGGTCGGTTTTATCGATGTCACTCCATTGGCGAATGGGACCTCAAGTTCCGATTCTCCACGACGTTTTGTCAGCCCCATAGTCCTGGTGAGGTCATTCATTTATCTCAGAATAAAACGGTTCGAGGAAATGATTAGAAGAGTGTTTATTTCAGTGGTAAGAGCCGTCGTGAGGGATGTCAATCCGCTGTATCTTGCAGAATCGGCACCGGTGGAGAGGGTTAACCCTTTTTCTTCTTCGGCTTTCTGGCAGTCCGAAAGAGCTCAACGAGTTCTCGGAATTGAGGCGCTTCAGTGAAGATCCCCCCTGTCTCGAGGGATATGCTCTCCAGGTTTTGAAGGTAGTTTTTTTCGATCCGGGAATACCCCACGGAAAACACGGATACGTTGAATTTTCGAGCCCTGTCAATCACGTCATCAAGGGTTGAGCTGCTTCCCTCATCTTTTCCATCAGAGAAAAGCACCACAAACCGCCGTTTGTCTCCTTCCCTCTCCAGAAGAAGAAACGCCTCGTTCAAGGCATCAAAGAGCACGGTGTTTCTGCCCTCAACCTCGAGCTTTGAGATCTCTCGCTTCAACCGATTTTTGTTTGAAGTGAATTGACGGACCGGGTTTGTTTCGTCGTTGAACGTCATGACAGCACACCGATCCACATCGCGAAGAAGGCTCACGAACTCCGTGGCCGACTTCTTGATACCTTCAAGGGGCGGACCTTTCACCGAACCGCTCGTATCGATGACGAGAACCAGTGAAAAACCCTCTTCAATCCCCATGAGCGGTCCCTGCCGCTCAACCAATCCCAAAAGGGGTTCGAAAGCAGTCATCTTTTCTGTGAAAGGTTTGTAAGATCGCCTCTCCCCAACACTGTGACGAGCTTGTTTCGAAACCTCCGAGAACGTCAGAGAGGGTAGGGTACTCGTGTCAGGTTCAGGACCTCCCTGGCGGGCCAAAACCATTTCGGATTCTTCGGGAAGGACAGGCGATTCTACAGTAGGAATGGGGGCAAGGTCTGAGATAAACTCGGGATGTTTCCGGCTTCTTCCCAGGGGAGCCCGTGTTTTTTCCAGTGTCATTGAATATGTTGGAATGCCCCCTTCCTCGGCCTGAGTCAGGACTTTGGGTTTTTCTGCTTGGAGCACAGGGGGTTGATCCGATACGACGGGCGGTATTGCTGGAAGCTGCGGCAGCGGATTCATGGACGGGGATACGATTCTCCTGCTCTCGACCTCTTTTCCTTTCTCTCCTGGTGGGAGAACACCAGGGGTGGGGATTTCCTCCACATTTTGGCTCGGATTAAAGGCGCCTTGCTTTGGAACGGGCCCCGGGAGGTCTTCAAGCGGGTTGGGCCCGGGGGTACCCACTGCCTTAAGAGATTTCGCAATTAATGCGCCTTTCGGTGTTCCGCTTGTTAGGGGGGGCAACTCACCCAAATGCCCCTTTTTCCCTTCCTCTTCTTCAAGAAAGATCGTCTCTACCGGAATGACCGCAGGCTCCTCCGGGGGGCCCGGGACGGGGATGAGGAATACATCGATCCCCCTCAGAATCCCAAGGTGAATGAGGAAAGAGAAGAGTATAAACTTGATTCGTTTCCTTCTTTTCACGAATCCTCCAGATCGACGCTACCGAGCTACCGAACTCTCCCCGGAGACGGCGATCGCCTTCTCATATTCACTCCTGGCCTTTTCGTGCATTCCCATTTCGGCGTAAACCATGCCGAGGTTGTTGTGCGTATAGTCACGACTGGGATCGATGTCCACAGCCCTCAGCAGGTACCGAAGTGCGTCGTCATAGGATTTCTTCCTGAAATGAAGAACACCGAGATTGTTCAAGGTTTCGACATTCTTGGGATCTATGGCAAGAATGGCCTCGTATTCCCGGATGGATTCCTCATCTCGATTCTGAGACGTGAGGACTTCGGCGAGTTTGAATCGTGCACGCACGTCGTTGGGGTTGACCTTAACCGCTCTACGATAGATATCTGTTGCCTCCTCGATTTCCCCCTCACTTTGCAGAAGCATACCCAGGCCCTGGTAGGTCTCGCTATGATTGGGATCGACTTCGAGAGCCTTCCTGTAAGCATCAGCGGCTTCGGAATTCCGTTTCAATGCTTGCAAAACAATCGCCATGTTGTGATATCCCCTCAAAAAACCGGGGTCTAGCTCGACAACTCTTTTGAAAAGCTCCAGCGCTTTGTCATAGGACTCCATGCGCTGGTAGATCACCGCCATATTGTTCAAGGCCTGCACAAAATCAGCTTTTAGTTCGACAGCCTGCTCGTAAGAGCGGAGGGCATCCTGAATCTGACCTTTTTCGCTGTAAAGGTTTCCGAGATTGTTGTGGGCTTCGGCGAAATCAGGCTTGGCACCGACGGCTCTCAGATAGGAATTCTCAGCCATTGCTTTTTGCCCGCGGCTCTCATGAATGATCCCAAGGTTGAAGTGGGCCTCTGGATTGTTCGGGTCGAGCTTGATAACTTCTTCATATTCCGAAGCGGCCTTACCGGAGTCTCCCATCAGGTCATAACAGAGTGCCAGATGGAATCGGGTGTCCGCCCGCTTAGGATCCAAGGATTTCGCCGCCATGAGGTGATCCAGGGCGGCAGTGTAGTCGCCTTTCTCTGTCAGGGCAACGCCGGCACCCACTTGTGCGTCGACGGCCCGAGGCTGGACTTTTAGCACGTCTCGATAAGTCTCGATGGCAGCCTCCAATTGCCCGACCTCGACCAATATATCAGCGAGCTTTGTTTTGGCGTTGAGATTGTTTGGATCCTGCCTCACCACCATCCTGAATTCAGCCATGGCCATGTTCTTCTCTCCTCGGGAGTGGTACAGGAGGCCGAGATCATAGTGAACCTCCGGATCCAGTGGCTTGGCATCAAGAGCCGATCTGTAATGTTCTAAGGCAAGATCATCCTTTTTGAGCATGACATAAGCTTTTCCCAAGGCGATGTGGAGATCAGTTGCCTCTGGATTCAACCCAAGGGCCCGCTGATAGGAGAGGGCGGCGTCTTCATATTTCTTCTGATGATAAAGAGCAACGCCAAGGTTGTAATGGTCTTCCCAGGAAGAGGGATCGAGGGAGATGACCTGGCTGAACTCGGAAATAGCACGAGGCAGGTCCCCCTTTTCCATGTAGATGAGCCCCAAGGCCCGGTGGGTCTCGACGAGACGGTCATCCAACTCAGCCGCTTTTTCGAAATGGGTGATTGATTTATTGTGAAGGCCTTTTCTCTGGTAGGCCAGACCAAGGTTGAAATGGAAGCGAGCAACATCGGGTGTATGGATGAGCTGCCTTTCATAAGCGTTGATAGCCTCGTCGATCTCTCCCTTTTGAAGAAGCGCTGACCCCAGAAGGCTATTAAGCTCTGGGAAATTTGGATCGAGGTCCAGTGCTTTACGGAATTTTTCCGCAGCCTTCTCGAACTCTCCCATTTTGTAATAGCTGAGGCCGAGGTTGACATAAAAACTCGCCTTCTCCTCTCCATTCAGGCCGGAGGAGAACCAAAGAGAGACAACCAAAAGAGAGAGAAAAAGACTGCGGCTCAGCCTCATTCGGCCCCCCCGTGGTCTTGGGAATAGAGATGGAATCAGCGGCTCAGACGATAGTGCTTGTAAATCTCCACCAATTCCTCCCTTGAAAACCTGCTGATCACAAGCTCTTGGCCTGGCGCGATATAGTCCGGGTTTTTGCCCATGCGGCCACTGGTATGGTTGTAGACATACGATTCCCCTGTCTTTTCAGCCAAAACCTTTCCGAGATAGGAGCTGTACCCATCTGGACCGGGTTCATCGGCGAGCTCCGGTATCTCAAGGGTCAGGATTTGCTTCTCCGAGGGATCCTCACCACTGACGGGAATTCCCTTAAGAAACTGGTCCATAAGGCCATGCTGAATGATCCCCCATATTCCCTGAACATCCTGCCTGGTTACAGCGTGGATGTAAAATGTGTCTCCTTCAGTGGTCTCCTCGCCTGGAAGAAGTTGACCTACCGTAACGATTTCGCTCGGCTTCTCCACGACGACCTTCACAGGAGTCTCTAGACTTGAAACGGTCTTCTGGAGTTCAGATGGAGTCGTGACAACCACCTTCTCTTCCGTCAGGATGATCTTGATCGGCGTATCTGGTGTTATCGACTGATCAGCCAAAAGCTCCCGAGTGGTAGTCTCCTCAACCTTTCCGTCTTCTCTGATGATGCGAAGGGGAGCATCAGGATGAATCGTGCGGTTCTTCATGAGTTCACGAGGTGTGGTGATGATCGTTTTCTCTTCCTCCACGAGCACCTTGATTTCCGATTCCGCTCCGATGGTCTGATCCTCAAGAAGAGCCTTCGGCGTCGTGGTGATGGTCTGTCGGTCTTTCTTGGACAGAGCCGTCTCTGGGCTCACAAAGCTGTCTGCCTGTTCCAGGTCGATAGGTTCCTTTGGGCCTTCCGTGAGCGCCTCGATACGTTTCACGGCTTCTTGCTCGACCCGTTGCGTCTCGATTCTCTTTTCGTATCTCGATCGAAAAAGAAAAAAGAAGCCAACGATTAGAGCGATGACAAGAAGAATGATAAACACTGGATATCGAACACGTCCTGACGTTCTATTTTTGGTCATGGATAATCACCCCCTTCCGGACCATGATACACTATTCTACATCGTCGAGAGTTCTGAGTCAAAGGAATCGGAAAGGACGAAAGGGGATCTCTCTGGTTTGTTGCCGATGACCTTTTTGTCGGATTTCGTCAAGCCAGTATCCTCCTACCGGACATCGGGACATTCGGGCCCTGCAGGGAGAGGACCTACCGTCGAAATCAACCCCAGGGCGATCCCATCAGAAGAGTTTACTGCACAGCTATTCTCGAATTCAGGCGATCGAGCCGGAGAGGGGGGCTCTTGGACTGTCGGGTCGGAAGGGCGATTTTTTTTCTTTGAAAAACGGCTTTACGCCTGTGGTTATGGAAAGAAATCCGACGTCGCCGGATGAAGAGGCACGGAGATGAGCCTTTTCTCCACATGTAACCTGTGGTAAGGAATCAGGAGAGTCGACCCGTTTCACTCCCCGTCGACCTGTTTGAATCGAATCCGGGTTCCTTTTGTGGGGAGAGCATCCACGCAGGAGATCTCGACAGATGCGTCGGCCTCTTCCCCCTTGATTTTGACAGAGAGTGTACCTCCTCCATAGATATGGGCGATCTCCTCCTTTGTCAGAATGACTTTGCCCGATATGTCTTTTGCCATCGATCACCTCTGCCATAAATAGTCTTTCTCGGAGGATTCTATGATTTTTATTGCGGGAGTTCAACCGAAAACTAGGCGACTAAGCGATAATCCACGAGGGTGTCCCTCCTGCGGCTCTCCCGAGGCTTATCTCACGAGGGTAGATCAGTATCTGAGTATTTTCTTTATCCCAGTGATCCCCATCAGACGGGGTGAGCCCGTCCTCAGCTGTGAGAATTGTGGGGCTGTGAATACTGAGTCGGGCCAGGCCCTTTGGATAGAGGGAACTCATGGCGGGGAAATATGCCATCGTTGCAACCGGGTCCTCGAGCGAGACTTCTCATACTGTCCATACTGCGGCACTCCTCTGCACGACAGATGAGGAATCGCCGAACCGGTTTATGTTGTCAAACAGACCTGTTCCGGGTATAATCCCAACATCCGCCCTCGGATGTTTTTCCTGTTGGTCTGTGTCTGAATTGGTTTTTCTATCTTCCTTTCCTGGACAGCACAGCCTTGGTTACTTCCCAAAACGGTTGGCGGTCAAAAAGGAGGCAAGGGAATGAAGAGGTATGCAGGATTGCTTAGAGTTGTCATTTTAGTCGTGGCCGCCCTCATCGGGCTCGGCTGGGCGGCATCGACCATCTATCCCGATTGGCTCTGGTTTCAGAGCCTCAACTTCGAATCGGTTTTTGTAACCCTGCTGCTTTCAAAGATTCTTATCGGTTTGACTGCTGCGGTGATCTTCGTCCTGGCTGTGGGAATAAATTACTACGTGGCACGATTCTATGTGAAAAAGACGCAACCCACCATCGGGCGACAGGGCGGTATTTCAGTCGAAGGCCTTCCCATCAGTGAAAAGACGGTCAGCCGAGCCATCGGCCTTTTTCTCGTCATAATTGCAGTCATGGTGGGCAGCGCTGCCTCTACTCGGTGGAGTATGATCCTGATGTATTTTCATCCTAAATCGTTTGGGATTGTTGATCCGATTTTCCTTCGAGACGTTGCCTTCTATGTCTTTTCTTTGCCCTTTTTCCTCTTTCTGAAATCGTGGCTCACGGGTTTTCTAGTCTTCTCAGGAATGGTGGCTCTCCTGGTTTACAGCCGGGGAGACCTCATCCATATGGAAATCGGCCCGACCCAGGCCCAAGACCAGGACGCGCGGCCTGCCGCAAAAATGCGGTTCGATCCACATGCAAGCAAGCACCTATCCATTATAGGAATAGGCATCATTGCTCTCCTCGTCTGGGGTTACTGGCTAAAGGTTTACCAGCTGATGTACTCTACCAAAGGACCGGCTTTTGGGGCGAGCTATACAGATATTCACGTCCAGCTGATAGCGTATAAGATTCTCATGGTCGTTCTTGGCGCCTTCGCTATTCTGGTGGGAATCAACCTGTTTCTCCAAAAAAGGGGTCTTCTGGTGGTCGGTCTAATAGGAACAATAGGAGCCATGGTGATTGCTGGCTCTGTCATTCCCTCTGTCGTGCAGAAAATAATAGTGAAACCAAACGAACTCGATATGGAAAGTCCTTATATCGCATATAACATCGAGAATACTCGGCGAGCCTATGGCCTTGACAGAATCCAAGAGAAGGACTTTATCGTTAGAGAGAATCTCACTATGGCGGACCTCCTTGACAACAGAATGACCATTGAGAATATTCGGATCTGGGATGAACGTCCGCTAAAAGAGACATATAATCAGCTTCAGTCGATTCGGCTCTACTATGATTTCTCAGGCATCGACGTGGACCGCTATTTTCTTGAGGGTCAGTACAGGCAGGTCACGTTGTCGGCTCGTGAAATTTCCGCGGAAAAGCTTCCTCTCCAGGCACGAACATGGGTCAACAGGCACCTCAAGTTTACACACGGCTATGGGCTGGCGCTGAATCCTGTCAACCAGGTCACCCGAGAAGGACTCCCAAACCTGTTTATTAAGGATCTCCCTCCTGTGAGCCGGGGCATTGACGTCAAGCGACCAGAGATTTACTACGGTGAGAAGACTGAAGACTACGTGATCGTACGGACAAAAACAACCGAGTTCGACTACCCTAAGGGAGACAGCAATGTTTATACCACCTATCAGGGAGAGGGCGGGGTTCTCGTCAATTCTTTCATGAGAAGGCTTCTCTTTGCAGTCTATTTTCGAAATCCACAGATCTTTTTTACCCGTTATCTCACACCGGAAAGTCGGATCATGTTTAGTCGACGTATTGACAGTCGTGTGAAAAGAATTGCCCCCTTCCTCCGTTTTGACCGTGACCCTTATCTGGTCATCGCTGATGGCCAACTCCACTGGATGGTAGATGGGTATACGACAACATCAATGTATCCATACTCCTCAAGATTGGCCGGCCGACGCGGTCTAGGTATCAATTACATCCGGAACTCGGTCAAGGGGGTTGTCAATGCCTACACGGGCCGGGTAGGCCTTTATGTGATCGACGAGACCGATCCGATCATCCAGAGTTTCATGGAGATCTTTCCGGATCTGTTTCGACCCTTTTCAGAAATGCCCGACCATCTTAAAGGGCATATTCGTTATCCAAGAGACTTGTTCGATCTTCAAGCGGCCATGTACGAATCCTACCATATGCAGGACGTCCAGGTTTTTTACAACCAGGAAGACCTTTGGCAGATTCCCAATGAATTGTACGCCGACACCCAGCAGAAAATGGAGCCGTATTACATCATCATAAAGTTGCCGGGCGAGAGCCGCGAGGAGTTCCTCCTCATGTTGCCTTTCACTCCCTCAAAGAAGGCGAACATGATTGCGTGGCTTGCTGCTCGAAGCGACATCCCCAATTATGGGGATCTCTTGGTTTACAAGCTTCCAAAAGACAAACTCATGTACGGTCCTATGCAGGTGGAGGCGCGAGTGGACCAACAGACCGATATTTCACGAGAGTTGACGCTCTGGGGACAAAAGGGCTCCCGGGTCATTCGAGGGAATCTCATGGCAATTCCTGTCGAGCAGTCTTTCCTCTATGTCGAACCCGTCTACCTTCAGGCCAGCCAAGAACCAGAGCAACAGCCTGAACCGAGAGGTAGGATTGACCGGACTTCAATGAGCCGACCACCAAAACCCACGACAAGTATTGCCCTGCCGGAATTGAAGCGAGTGATTGTTGCTTATGGGAACGAAGTGGTCATGAAAGAAAGCTTGGCTGACGCCCTCGCTGCAATCTTCGAAGGCCCGGCACCTTCCGTGGCAGCCATACCAGAGCAAAAAATGGAGGGGAAATCGATCCAGGACCTGGCTATTTCTGTGCTCGACCAATACAGGGCTGCACAGAAATACTTGAAGGCCGGAGATTGGGGAGGTTATGGTGAGGCACTCGACAACATGGAGAAAATGTTAGAGGAGCTGGCCCGATTAGGTCAGGTGACTCCGTCCGAGAGGTAATATCTCCGCGATGGGCTCGAATCAAGAGGGGGAGGATGTCTATGCCTCGAGAGACCGACAATGGACGGGCGCTTTTCGAACTGGCTATCTCTCGCCTTTAGGCCCAGTGAGAATCCTGGGGCGTGAATCGTCGATCGTGGAGGTAGGATTTTGCAGTGGCGACGTCAAAAATTGGCGAGATTCCGGTCCAGATATCCTCTTCGAGTGTCTATCTCAGCTTGATGAATATTTTAGGGGCAAGCGGGAGAAATTCAATTTGACATTGGCGCCCCAGGGGACGACATTCCAAAAACGGGTGTGGCGCGAGCTTCTCCGAATCCCTTATGGGGAGACCCGGTCCTATAAACAAATAGCAAGAAATCTGGGAAATGGCCAGGCTGCGCGGCCAGTGGGCGGTGCTAACGCTCGGAACCCGATTTCAATTATCATCCCATGCCATCGGGTCATCGGAACACGGGGCGACCTTGTTGGGTATGGCGGCGGGCTTCGACGGAAAAAATGGCTTTTGAATCATGAAAAAGAGATTTTTTCCGGGTCGGCGCAGCGAGAAGCCTGGTGACATTGCAATTGCTCTCAATCATAACGGATATTTGAAGAAATAAGACGCTGACGCGACGGTCCACCGTTGGCCCTTTCCCTTTGTCGAAGAAGGATGAAAGATGGAATGGATTCTCTGGCTCCCTGTTCTTCTTTTTTCTGTGGTCATGCACGAGTGCGCCCACGGATTTATGGCCTCTCGATGCGGGGATGATACAGCTAGATTCGCCGGACGGATTACCCTTAATCCAGTTCCTCATATCGATCCGTTCGGATCGATTCTCTTTCCTCTGCTCCTGATCCTAACAAAATCAAGCTTTTTCATCGCCTGGGCAAAGCCTGTTCCTGTGAATCCGAGAAACTTCAGGAACCCAGGTCGAGACGATATCCTTGTCTCCCTTTCGGGTCCAGCCACGAATTTCCTGCTCGCCCTCTCTTTCACCGTTGTTGGTATTATCGGGCAAGTCGCATTGGCAAATCTTCCTTTTTTGGCACCCTTTGAGCGGGCGCTGCGAATTCTCCCCCAGGGTGGGATCTGGATAAATCTTCTTTTGGCGGTTTTCAACCTAGTCCCTATTCCACCACTAGACGGATCTCATATCCTGAGAGAGCTCCTGTCCTATAGGGCTGCTGTTCAATTCGACAGGATCGGTCGCTATGGATTTCTCATACTCCTCCTGCTGATTATGACCCCAGTTTTCAAAATCATCTTTTTCCCGGCCCAGTTTATGTTTCTCTTTCTCATTCGAATTATTGCCAGTTTTGGGTAAGGGCAAAGGTGAGCGGCTTCTGATTCCCAAGATAGTTGTCCCACGTCTTTTCAGTGCCGCCAGGGGCCCCAAGAATCACTGTCGAAAAATTTCGACCGAGGATGGCCAAGGTTTCTGGGCGCCAAAAACATTGGGTGGCTGATAACATAGGACGTCTTCACGTGAATGTCAGCTGTCCAATTCACAGGCTTGGCTAACTCGGGTCGGGTGATTCTACCGCTTAGGTGAGCTATCCAGAGGCTACCACATTCGTCATCGGGTGAGATCTAGACTCTTCGCAAAATCTGACGGGCTTCGGGCCGCCTCTTTCGCAACATCCATGGTTATGAGGTCTTCCTTAAGGAGACTAACAAGATCGTGTTCGAATGTCTGCATCTGATATTCATCCATCCCGTTCTCGATGTGCCGCAGCAGATCTTGAGGTGTGCCGTCCGGGTCGCGAATGCAGTCCTGAACAGAGTAGTTATTGATAAGGATCTCCGTGGCAAGCACACGACCTGTCTGGTCTTTTCTGGGAAGGAGGTTCTGGGAGACAATCGCCTTCACGTTTTCCGCTAGTCTAGTTCGAAGCATGTGTTGATCCTCAGAAGGGAAAAGGCCGATAACCCGGCTAATGGTTCGAGTCACATCAGGTGTATGAACGGTACTTACCACAAAATGACCGGTTTCAGCCGCCTGAATAGCGACATCCATCGTTTTTGCGTCCCTGATTTCTCCAATGAATATGATGTCTGGATCCTGTCGCATCGCTGCCCACAATCCACTGTGAAAGTCCTGCAGGTCCCTGCCAATCTCCCGCTGGGAAACGCTGCTCTTGTCGCTGACAATATTAAATTCTATGGGATCTTCAATGGTGAGTATATGCTTGCACCAATTCTTATTGACAAAATCGAGCACTGACGCAATTGTGGTGGATTTGCCCATACCCGTTGCTCCTGTCACCAGTATCAATCCTCGGTCGAAGCTTGCGATTCTTTTGATAGCAAGCGGAAGGCGCAGTTGTGTAAAACTTGGGATCTCCATAGGAATCACCCGGAGGACCATTGCAATTGTATCCTTCTGCTTGAATGTGCTGACCCGAAACCTTCCCAAACGATTGGTAGCCACAGAGAAATCAAATTGCTTCCAATTGTTCTCGCCCTGAAGTTGATCGAAATCGGGTCGGAGGGCCCTCGCGATCATGTGAAGATCCTCCGACGATAGGGGGGTTGAATTAAGCCTTTTTAATTCCCCGTAGATGCGATAAAAGGGAGGCTCACCGACCTTGAAATGGATATCTGAGACCGGATATTTATAGGCTCCAGCAATGACTTTCTGGATCAATTCAGCGCCCGTGTCCGGGGTTTTCTCTTTCTGAGCCATGGTATTTCCCTCCTTGGAAATTCAAATTCTTCCGTGTGACTTCTCTAGGTGATCTTATCGGCATGCAGGGTCTTTTCCTTTAATGCTTTTAGACCATGTCGTTTTGCTCTCCTTTCTCTTGCCTGCGGCGTTGGTTTTGCATAAGATTATAGAACGCCATTCATACCGGACGGCTCGGTGCCCAGGGAGTGAATCTCTTTGAAAAAACTTGTCAAGTCGGTTCCTCTCAAACGCGGAGACTGTGTTGCCATCACCGCCCCCGGAGCATGCCTTACCCCAGAGGGGAGAGCACATCTCGGTCAGGCAGTTTCTATTTTAGAGGAGTTTGGCTTTGAGGTGAAAGCGAGGTTTGATCCGCTGCGCAGGAGCCACTACTTTGCAGGAGATGATCGAGAACGGGCGCAGGATCTGATGGCCTTGTTTTCAGACCCTGAAATCCGGGCTATATTCTGTGCTCGAGGTGGATATGGGTCCCAACGGATCATTCCCTTTCTAGACTCCGAGATCATTTCGAGAAATCCAAAGGTATTCATCGGATCAAGCGATGTCACGTCCCTTCTAGTCTATCTCCTGGAAGCGTGTCACCTGATCCCTTTTCACGGGCCCAATCTGGCGACAGCCCAATTCCTAGAAGGAAACGCACGAGTAACTCAGTCCAGTCTAAAAGAGGCATTACATAGGGGTTTTCCTTCCGAAATTCCCCCTTGTAAACCGCTCAAGACAGGCATAGGAAAGGGGAAGATTAAAGGTGGGTGTCTCTCCCTGTTGGTCACTACAGTTGGAACATCCTATGAGATAGATCTCGATGGCGCGATCCTTTTTGTGGAGGATTTCAATGAGCCACTCTATAGAATCGACCGGATGTTGACCCATTTGAAACAAGCTGGAAAACTCGATCGAATTCGGGGCATTGTTTTCGGCGAAATGGTGAGTTGTGAGGGGAGAGACGGAATCGACCTGGGGGCTGTGGTCCTCGACCTCTTTAAGGATCTGGAGGTTCCGATAGTCCTGGATTTCCCGTCGGGCCATGGCCGGAAGAATCTCACCATCCCCCTTGGTGTTGAAGTGACCCTTGATGGACGTCGCGGTCAGGTTATTTTCAACGAGAGTGGGTTGGCAGTTCGATGAGCAATCAGAAACACATCCATTTTATTGGAATCTGCGGTAGCGGAATGGCGGCGGCGGCCGCATTAATGAAGGAGAAAGGGTTTAAGGTGACCGGTTCAGACACCGGGGTGTATCCACCGATGAGCCGGTACCTGGAAAACGAGGGCATACCCTTTGCGACGGCCTTCGATCCCTCCAACCTGGTCCCTCGGCCGGATCTGGTCGTGATCGGAAATGCCATCTCCCGAGGGAATGCAGAGGTCGAGGACGTGCTGGACCTTGAGATACCCTATCTCTCCCTACCCGAGTTGTTGAAAGGGGAACTTATTCGAGGAAAGCGCACTCTTGTGGTTGCTGGAACCCATGGTAAGACGACGATTACGTCACTGTTAACCTGGGTTCTCGAAAGATGTGGGAGAGAGCCCTCTTTTTTCGTTGGAGGCATCCCCCTCAATTTCGGGAGGGGAGCAAAACTGGGAGTCGGCCCTGAGGTGGTTCTTGAGGGAGACGAATATGACACAGCGTTCTTTGACAAGAGGCCAAAGTTTCTCTGCTATTCGCCAGATCTGGTGATCATTAGCAACATCGAATTTGACCATGCGGATATTTATGATGATCTGGGTGAGATTGAGAAGGCTTTTGCCCGTCTGCCACGCTTGGTCCCACGGAAGGGTTTGATCGTGGCCAATGGAGACGACCCTGTTGTCAGACGGGTCTTAGAAAAGACGTTTAGCCCCATTGAGTGGTATGGCCTCAACAAGGGGATCCCGTGGCAGGTGAGTGACATAGAGGCCACGGGAGAGGGGATAGACTTTTCTATACATCACGACGGGGAGTCGATGGGGCGACTCAGTCTTCCCCTCATGGGAGAGCACAATGCACTCAATGCTGGGGCGGTTTTCATCGCCTGCCGCTGGTTGGGGGTGCCCCATGAGGCCGTGGAAAGTGGGTTCAAGACTTTCCAAGGCGTTTGCCGACGGATGGAGAAAAAGGGGACTATCAGAGGGGCGATAGTATTCGACGACTTCGCTCATCATCCAACCTCCATCGCCAAAACCATTTCTGCTGTTGAACGTCATTATCCTGAACATCCCATCTGGGCTGTCTTCGAACCGCGGAGTAATACGACCCGGCGAAATCACTTCCAGACGGAATTGGCAGGAGCATTTCAGAAAGCGTCGAGAGTGATTATCGGAGCGGTATATCGAGAAGAGAAGATTGACCCCGCCCATCGACTCGACCCATCACAACTGGCCTCAGATATCGAGCGGGATTATTCCATAGAGGCCCATCACATTCCAGACGTGGACGCCATCGTTGACTTTCTCATGTCCGGTGTGCGGGAAGGAGAGATCATTCTGGTTATGAGTAATGGCAGTTTTGAGGGTATTGTGGATAAACTTATGACCCCCTGATTAGATTCGGTAATTGAGGAGCACGAAGCTCGATGTCATTGTTTCCTTTTGGGGTCCCCGTGTTACGGAGAATTCGAAAGAAGTTCTTTTATTTTCTCTTTCAATTCAACAAAATCAGGTGATTTCACGACGTAAGCATCTGCTGCCCACGTTATGAAATCTTCACGGTATCTGGAGTAACTCGTATTCAAGATAACGGGAATCCTCCTGTGTTTTCTGAGTATCCGGGTCATCGCCTCCATGCCATCCATTTCTGGCATGACGATATCAAGTATCACCAGATCTGGCGGTTCCTCCTCGACCTTAGCAAGGGCCTCTTTCCCATCTTTGGCGGATATAACCCGATAGCCTTCATCGGTCAGGGCTTCCTGACATAGAAAACGCTGATTCTCATCATCGTCCACAATGAGGATGGTTTTCTTTTTCTTCATTGGTATGTCCAACAAGAGCATCTCGATGTGACAAATGAAAAGCCCTTGAATAGTAAGATGTTTCTGCTTTGGTAGGCTAACATCTGGGCCAAGGGATGTCAAGGCGGGGAGGACATGTGGGGCCTGACCACCACTTGCCCAGCCTCCGATGGCGACCAAATGAACAGTGTCTCCATTCGCACCCAAAATGAAGGAAAATATGACGATTTCCCTTGAAAATTCTTTTCCGATGAAAGTTTGCAATAGGAGACCCCATCGTCTCGACTGGCGTATCCCTGACGGGGGAATGAGAAGGGTCAAGAACGGCCAGGCCCTGGAACGGGTCACACGTTAGTTTCAGTCGGCGGGAGGAGCAGTGTTAGGTAACGGGTCGTGAGGATTAAAAAACTTTAATCTGTGTTTAATCTCTTTTTAATGTTTGACTGGTATAAAACAATATAGAAACAAACATTTACCTCTTTTCATTTGGCAGGGCTATACGGCCCTGCCTTTTTTTACCCCCTGAATCACCATTTGGGAGTTGCAGAAATCCACGCCGGCTGTCTCGGTCAATCAGCCAAGTCGGAAGTCCACCTGTAGCCCGCTCAGGCCCGTGATCAAAGGTTTCAGGACAGGTTCAGGTTTACAGTCGGCAGGTCACTGCTCAACCTATCAAATTGATAGTTTTTTGTTGAAAAGCGCTCGGCCTTGTGGCATTATACGGTCCTATGAAAGCTAACCCAACGGGATTCTCCCTTCTTTTGGTTGATGATGAGCCTATCGTCCTTTCTTTCCTCCAGAGGATTTTCTCCGACGATGGTTATCACATTCAGACAGCCCTCACCGGAGAGGATGCGGTCTCCCTCATAACAAAAACACGGTTCGACGCTGCTCTTATCGACTTTAAGATGCCTGGCATGGACGGTCTTACCCTTTTGAAAGAGGTGCGAAAACTCCACCCTGGGATAAGCGTCATCATGCTTACCGGTCATGGGGGCGTGAAAGAGGCCGTGAGAGCTATGAAGCTGGGCGCCGTCGATTTCTTGGAAAAACCTTTCTCCGCTGAGGCACTTCGGGCTCGGGTCGCTCAACTGTATCAAATATGGGAATTGAATGAGGAGAATCGGAAACTACAGGCGAAGATGAATTTTCAATTTGGATTCGACCACTTGGTGGGAAACTCGACGGGTATTCTGAAACTGAAACAGATGATCACTCAAGTTGGGCCGACGGATGCTACTATATTGATTCAGGGTGAAACTGGAACCGGTAAGCAGTTGGTGGCTCGCGCTATTCATCATCACAGCCCTCGACGCGACAGCAGATTCGTTCCGGTTGACTGTGCTGCTATCAGTGAGACGGTGATGGAAAGTGAGCTTTTTGGACATGTGAAAGGAGCCTTCACCGGCGCCCATACCTCCACCTTAGGGCTGATTCGGTCAGCCGATGAGGGCACTCTGTTTCTCGATGAGGTCAGCGAGATCTCTCAAGCTGTTCAGGTTAAGCTTCTCAGAACCATTCAAGAGAAGGAGGTTCGACCCGTTGGGAGCAGCAGAAGCCATCAAGTCGACGTCAGGATTTTTGCCGCAACGAATCGAGACCTTGCCGAGGAAGTTGACCGGGGACGGTTTCGTGAAGATCTCTTCTACAGGTTGAACGTGCTGACAATAAATGTCCCACCCCTCAGGGATAGGAAAGAGGACATTGCTCTGCTCGTCACGTATTTTTTGAAACGCTTTGCCACCGATTACTCCCCCGTGAGAGATGCCTCCCCGGAGGCTCTCTTCTGTTTGGAAGAATACGACTGGCCTGGAAACATACGGGAACTGGAAAACGTCATGAGGCGCGCTGTTGCACTCGGCAAGGAAGACACCATTCTTCCCGAAGATCTGCCGCCGAAACTCCAAATCTCCTCCCCAGAGGCGTCCCAGAGTTTTGTCCAGCCCTCTGATGGCACCTTGGCTGCCTACGAAAAGGTGGCGATTCAAAATGCGCTCACGAAAGCCGGTTCCAACCGTAAGCGGGCTGCACAGATGCTTGGAATCGGAGAAGCAACGCTCTATCGAAAGCTGAGAAAATATCAAATCCGTAGCTAATCATGTGTCAAACGGATACAAGCCGGCTGACCTTCCGCAGGATTCTGATGTCGTTCCATAATGTTCTTGAGTTTCCTCAGTTTTGTCCTTAACCCTGACGGATTATTGCCCACGGCCTTTTAATCGTTCATGGAAATGTTTCTTGCCCACAAACCACGGGCGAGTCCCGCTAGGAGCGGGGGAGTTTTGACACAAAGTGGCTCCTCAGGGTTCGATGCCCGGAGCCAGTCTTAGATTCATCAAAAGGACTGTGGAATAAGCGAAAAGGGGCATGGAGACGGTCGGAATCGGAAACTCACAACACCCTCAACTCGTTATGAAATCTCAAGCAAATTTCTCTCGGAAACTTGACATGATAATTCCGGCGTGCGCCATGCGACATAGGGGAAGAGGTGACCGTGGATCGACCTATCTTTTCCGGTACGTCACAGAATCGACGTGGCGTCCGTTCTTATCAAAATGATAGACTAATGGCCAGCCTGTCACTATCAATTTGATAGAGGTTTTTCCGGGTAGATTCAAAAACTCATTCAATATCAATAATATAACAAAGGATTGGCTTTCGGTACACTTATTGCTACTTCATCCTGCAGTGTAGTCATTTTTTCCTCAAAAAGGGGATTTTTTTCTTGACTTGGCATGTTTGATAAAATACTGTTTTACGTCTTGTCTGGTCTTTGATAGAGCGGTCCTCGGGTTCTAGACGCTTTGATCAGGGATTGGCGAACTGTTTTTGTGAGGGGTGAACAACTGGTGAAAGGATCTATTTTGGAATCTGTTCTCATTTTCGTTTCTTTGTCGGAGGTCAAGGGGGGTGAAGGGGGGCAATCTCAGTAGATTCCTGCAGTGCAACTTCTTCCTGATTTTTGTCAAGCTTGCACCCTGGAAGATTTCTTTCCATTTCCTGCGGCTTTTAACCACACTGTACTTCCTGACAAACCGAAAAACCAGAGAAACCATAAGAAAAAACATCGATGAGGTCTTTGGGAAAAACTGGTCCCGAAAAGAAATTGACCGTCTTTTCCGGTCAACCTTAAGGGGAATCTTTTATCATTACTTCGAGAAACTCTTTCTTGCCTGCTGTTGTGACGGCCAATGGAAAACCTATTTTCTGGAAAGGATCCGTATCTCTGGAAGAAGATTGTTGGACCAGCGGCTTACGGAAAAAAAGGGATTGATCCTGGTTAGCCCGCATTTTGGAGCTCTCGAATTCATGCCTGGTTTCTTGACTCTCCTCGGTTATCAGATTGCCATCGTCGCAAAGTTCAAGACTCAACGGCTCAAAAAGCGATGTGAGGAAAAGGCATCACGTGTGGGAGCCAGAATCATCGACGCCAATCGAAAGAGCAGTTTCGTTCTGGCCCTCTCGGCCCTTAAAGAGGGCCGCATTCTGATTACCCAATGTGATGAAGTAGAATGTTGGAAGACCGATGCAGCAGAATCGATACCGCTCTTCGGGGCCTCATTTCGTGTGGATCGGACGTTGCCGATCCTCCAAAAGAGGTCAGGATCTCCCGTTGTGTTTGGTTATGTCAGAAGGGAAGGGAAGGGGCATTATACGGCTCAGATAGATGATGTCTGCGGATCCGACGGGACCGGTCCCCGCAACTTGACGGAGACCATTCTAAGGAAACTCGAAAAGCTTGTTTACACCTATCCTGACCAATGGTACATTTGGAAGAGCTTCCACATGATGAAAGCACCCGAGCGAGAGGACATCGCTGTTGAAGATCGAACTGGCCGAGGTTTTTCTATTAAGTCTCCCCTTATCCCAACCTCTCAACCATCATATCATTTCCCGAACTTACACAGACAATATCGTTGTCAGGCTTCGCTCTAATGGTCTAGACGGTTACGGCGAGGGTGTTCCCAGAAGCTACGTTACGGGGGAAACAGCCCGATCCGCCATTGATTTCATAAAAGGAACGCTGATCCCCCCGCTCGCCGGTAGAGACTTCGCGTCCATCGAGGAGGTGAGGGTTCACCTCTTTGATTCTAACAAGAGTCTTCGGTGTCAGAACAATCTATCTGCCTTCTGTGCCGTCGAACTCGCCTTATTAGACCTCGCCTGCAAATGGTGGGATTGTTCCCTTGAGAGTGTATATCGAGCCCGATGGCGCCAGCCTCCGCCATACAGTGCAGTTGTTCCATTACTCCCTCCAAGCCGGCTTGAGCATTTTCTGTCCCGACTGAAACAGAATGACATGAGGAACATCAAACTTAAGGTTGGTGCCCGCATCGACCCGACGGTGTTCGAAAAGACCCTGTCGATCCTTGGGCCTGATGTTGATCTGCGAGTAGACGTCAATGGAGCGTGGACAGAGCAGAATGCGTTGAAGAACATTGAGCGACTGGGAACGTACGGCGTTCGAGCCGTGGAGCAACCCGTAGCAAAACGGAATCTGCAAGGACTTAAGAAGGTCGCCTCCCAGTCGGTGATTCCCATCATTGCTGATGAATCGGTATGCTCTTTCGACGATGCGAGAAGATTGTTGGACATGAAGGCCTGTCACGCCTTCAATGTTCGGCTTTCTAAATGTGGCGGTTTTTCCGGGTCATTGGCCATTCTGGATATGGCAAAAACACAAGGCCTGAGGTGTCAAATAGGTTGCCAGGTTGGAGAGACTGGAATACTCTCAGCGGCTGGACGCCACGTCGCCGGGTGGTCTGATGGCCTCCTCTATCTCGAGGGATCGTTCGGAACGTGGGTTCTTCAAGAGGATATTGTGGAGGAAGATATCCGTTTTGGGCAGGCTGGCCATGCTCCTCCCCTTGCCGGAAAAGGACTTGGTGTGAATGTGCGGGAGGAGTCTTTGGAGAAGTATTCCAAGAGATCCGAAACCGTGAGACTTTAGGACGGCAAGAATGGGGACAGACACAGGACTCCAAGGGGAGGTAATTGCAATTGGATCTGAATTGCTTCTCGGCCGAATTGTGGATACGAATTCGTCATATCTGGGTAGAGAACTTGCCGGTGTAGGAATCACCTTGTCCCATATTACCGCTGTTGGAGATGATTTGGGTCCGATAATCGACGCGCTGAGATTCGGACTTGATCGTTCTGACATTGTGATTACGACCGGTGGATTGGGACCGACAGAGGACGATCTCACCCGTGATGCCGTCGCAAAGGCAACTGGACAGCGGCTGATATTCCACCCCGAACTTATGAAGCAGATAGAGGCGATCTTCAAAACGAGGGGTTTTCAGATGTCACCGAATAATCGAAAACAGGCCTACATTCCCCAGGGGGCTTTGCCTATCAGAAATCCCATGGGGACCGCTCCTGGCTTTATCGTGGAAGATCGAAGGGGGGTCGTCATTTCCCTTCCTGGCGTGCCGCGAGAGTTAGAGCACCTTCTCGGCCGCACCGTCCTTCCTTATCTGAAGAAAAAGTACAGGCTAGGGAGGCAGGTAATTCTGACCCGGGTTCTCCGCGTCTGTGGTCTCGGTGAAAGCGGCGTTGACAGACAGGTCGGAGACCTGATTCGCCTCAACCAGAATCCCAGCATCGGTCTCCTCGCATCTCCGGGAGACGTCAAAATATCCATCGTCTCCCACGGAAGAAGTCGAAAAGAAGCACTCAACATGATTGATCCGATTGAAAGGGAGATCCGGAATCGTTTGGGCATCCTCATCTACGGCGTAGACAACGAGACCCTGGAGCAGAAAGTCGCAGAGTACCTCATCCGCCTCAACGTGAGGCTCAGCGTGGCTGATGCGGTGACGGGAGGGCTCATATGTCAAAGGGTTGTCAAGACGGGAACGGACCGATTCATGCAAGGATTCGTTCTCCCGTCAAAAAGCGCCCAACAGTCATTTTTGAACCTGACAGACCAGGCCTTTTCGTCATTGGTTGAGGATCGAGTATACCACTCTACCGCACTCGCCAGAAAGATCGTTGACCACGCGAACGTGGGTATGGGAATTACAGGAGATTTTAGACCATCACATGGGGACATGAGAGGCACGCTGACCGTCGCCATCGCTGAGACCGAGACAGAGCGGTTTAAATCGTGGGAAATAGGCGGACCTCGAGACGCCATAGCCGAGAGGGCCACGATCATGGCTCTGGACATGCTGAGGAAGTATCTGCTGGAAAGACTCCGATCGATTAAGTAGGATTTTTCGATCTGTCGAACCGCTTGGGCAGTCTGATGGAGGCCGGCCGTGGTTTTGAACCGGTCTTTTCATAGCGGAAGTAATCGTCAAGAATTCTTTTGTGGTCAAAGGCGAGCATCTCGGGAATGTCCTGCTCTCGAAAAACCCTGGCCTCTTCCGCATCGTCTCCGGCTTTTGGCTTATCTTCCGCCTCCGCGATGAATACCGTCGTTATGGAATGGTGACGGAGATCTCGGCGAGGATCAGAGTAGGTGTGGAACTGCTCAATCAATTGGATGGCGAGACCGGTCTCTTCTTCTGCCTCACGAATAGCTGCATCCTCGAGTTTTTCTCCATAATCGCAAAATCCTCCTGGAAGAGCCCACATCCGCGGCTCTCTGTTTCTCACGATAAGGACGATTCCCGTATTCGGTTTTCGGCACCGTATGACAATGTCGACGGTTGTCAAAGGAGAACGATACTCCTTGACGGCCGTGCCACATCGGGGACAGAGAATCATTTGTGATTTCACGTCCTCCAATCTGCGGCATCCCTTGCAGGTCCCTATGACATAGGCCGAATCGTACTCTCTCTGGGAAACTTCCGCTAAACAACCAGAGCAAAAGAAATTCCCGCAGGATTCGCAGAAGGCTATGTCGTCCTCTAACTCCTTTTGGCACAGGGAACAGAGTCTTGCCTCATCCATTTCTTAAATCACCGATCGGCTGAGTGCTACCCGAGATTGGACAGGGTTTCTTCGATTCGGTCTAAGCCGTTCTCGATGTTTTCCGTTGAGGTGGCAAATGAGAGCCTTTCATAGCCCTCTGCTCCAAAACTCACTCCGGGGACTAAAGCCACCTGAGCGTTGGTGAGGAGGTAGTCCGCGAGTTCTATGGAATTGGAGAATCTCTGAGTGTCGTCGGTTCGACCGAGCCAGGAGGAGAAATTTGGAAACACGTAGAAGGCTCCCTGAGGATTAAAGCAGGAAACCCCATCTATAGCATTCAACCGCTGGACAATGAGATCGCGACGTTGCTGAAAAATCTGCACCATCTCGTCTACGGGCTCCTGGGGTCCAGACAAAGCGCTAACGGCCGCCTTCTGGGCAATAGAGGTTGGATTTGATGTGCTCTGACCCTGGATGCTTGTCATGGCCTTAATCAATTCAGCCGGTCCAGCAGTATAGCCAATCCGCCATCCGGTCATGGAGTATGTCTTGGAGACACCATGGACGATGATCGTCCGTTCTAAGAGTGCCTTGTTGACAGAGGCAATACTCATAAATCCAAAGTTATCAAAAACGATCTTCTCGTAGATTTCGTCAGAAATGACGTAGATCCCTTTTTCGAGAGCAATCTCGCCGAGGGCTTCGAGTTCTCTCCTCTCATACGCCGCCCCGGTCGGATTACAGGGACTATTGAGAATAAAAGCTTTCGTTCTCGACGTGACCGCTTCTGCGAGCTGTTCCGGTGAAATCTTGAAACCATCAGCTTCTGAGGTGTTCACGATCACCGGAGTCGCACCGGCCATTTCTACAATCGGAGGATAGGAAACCCAGTACGGGGCAGAAATAATGACTTCATCACCACGATCGAAAAGCGCCTGAGCCAGGTTGTAAATAGCGTGTTTTCCACCGCACGAGACAATAATCTGTGATCTGTCGTACTGCAACCCATTATCTCTCTTGAATTTCTCGATAATGGCGTCTTTGAGCTCGTCAATACCTCCCACGGGGGTATACTTTGTGAAACCACTGTCTATTGCGTCGATAGCGGCCTTTTTGATGTGATCCGGCGTGTCAAAATCCGGTTCTCCCGCGCCGAAGCTGATAACATCGAGGCCCTGGGCTCGCATCGCGGCAGCCTTGGCTGTGACCGCTAGGGTAGGGGATGGGCTGAGTTGACGGGCCCTTTTTGATAGATCCATTTCTTACCTCCTGGACGGAAAAAGAGTCTCAGAGACTTCCCTGATTCTGTCGATTCCCTTAACCTCTTGGGGCGACTCGGCCACATGCACTATCTCTATGCGATCACCGTAACTTTCTTGGAGGGTTCTGAGATACATTTGCTGCATCTTCTGTTTAATCTCATGAAAGGAACAATCGACATTCTCAATGACATGGTTGATGATGAGATATCTAACTCTCAACTGATAATCATCAAAATCCTTGATGATGCGTTCGGTCTGCCTGACCCCCAGAGCCTCGGGTATCGTAACGAGCACGAAGGACGTTCTTGTTTGATCCCTGATAAACCGGACGATTTTTTCAGCGAGGTTTTCCCAGTTGCTGATGATCTCCAGCAGGGATCGCTTCCCTTTTCGCAATCTTACACTGTCTTTTACCTTTTCAAAATAGCTGTAGATATTGAGGTAAAACTTTGTCGCAGCCTCCAGATGCTTCAGAAAAATGTGAGGTAGATGAAGGAGCCTCAATGTATGGCCAGCAGGTGCTGTGTCCCATACCACCAGGTCATACTGTCCCCCCTCCACGAGATCGAGAATATAGTTCAACATGTATTCTTCTTCGATACCAGGGGCGGTGCCGATATAGTCTACAAAGTCATAGTCAAGGGTGGCAAACGACGAGATGACCTCATAGATTTCCGGGCCAAATCGCTCTCGCCACATCTCCAGGACGACGTCGGAACTGATCTCAATGCCGAAGAGGCCCTCGATCCCCTGGATCGCGGTCTCCTTATCTCCAATCGATGTTTCGAATATATCAGACAAAGAAGGGGTGGGATCACTGGAGATAACAAGGGTCTTCCTTCCACTCTCCGAAAAATGGAGGGCAAGTGCGGCGGCACAGGTCGTCTTGCCGACTCCACCCTTCCCACCGATCATGATGAGCTTGTTCTCCTCTTTATCTAGCTGTGTGAGAGAGGGCGTCATGAGTCTCCTATTTGCGAGATGTTTGCCAGATACAATATAATAAATAGTAAAGGAGGGCAAGGTTCTCCGTCGACAAGCCCCCAAAAGGTTCAATGTCCGTCGTCGCATGCGTATTGATCAATCCAAGAATCGGTTAAGACGCGGAAAGGTAAGTGGCTAGTTCCTCTCAAAACCCTCCCGCTCCCGGTGGTCTCGCCTAAAACACACAAACCTAGGACCTCTCGGCCAGCGTCCCACATGGAGGATACTGGAATCTGACGGAATCCAGAGAAAAATGACCTTGACAATTATCTGATTTGTTTTATCTTCTATGCTTACACCGGTTAGAACTTCAGGTGGGGAGGATGCACGCGTGGCCAGGAGAATCGGAATAATAGAAATCGACGAAGAGCTCTGCAAAGGATGCCTGCTCTGTGTTGAGGCATGCCCGAAAGGCCTGATCGAGTCCTCCACAAAACTCAATAGGACAGGATACTATCCGAGCGTCTTTCTAGAAAAGGGCATGAAGCGAGAGAGTAAGCAGTGCACCGGGTGTTGCGCGTGTGCCGTTTCGTGTCCTGAGATTGCGATTGAGGTATATCGTGAGTAGGGTATTGATGAGGGGAAACCACGTCGCCGGTGAGGCAGCTATCCGCGCCAGCTGCCTTTTCTATGCTGGCTATCCAATTACCCCCCAAAACGAATTGACAGAATACATGTCGACCCGACTTTCGGAACTCGATGACGGGATCTTCATTCAAGCAGAGAGCGAACTGGCAGCGATCAACATGGTCATGGGAGCGAGCATGGCAGGAATGAGAGCGATGACGTCCTCCTCTGGCCCAGGCATTAGCCTCAAACAGGAGAGCATCTCCTTCCTATCGGCCATGGAACTTCCCGCTGTTATCGTCAATATCTCTCGGGGAGGGCCTGGACTCGGTAACATCGCCCCCTCTCAATCCGATTATTTCCAGGCGACGAGGGGTGGAGGACACGGCGACTATCGGAATATTGTTTTGGGTCCAAGTTCCGTTCAGGAGCTGGCTGACCTGACCATGAAGGCTTTCGATCTGGCAGATGATTATCGCTCGCCTGTTTTCATCCTCGGAGATGGGATGCTCGGACAGATGATGGAGCCTGTCGAGTTTGTCGATTCCAAGAAATCCAGAAAACAGGCGACCAAAGACTGGACGCTTACAGGGGCCAACGGGAGACCCAGTCGTATCATTCGCTCCCTTCTCCTCGATCCGGCGGTCGAGGAAGAGCACAATTGGAAACTCGTCCGTAAATACGAGCGAATCGCTCAAAAGGAGACACTCGTTGAGAATCATCTCCTGAACGATGCGGTTATGGCAGTGGTTGCCTTTGGCACCGCGGCCAGAATTGCCAAGGGGGCAATCATCCGTGCGCGGGAGCAAAACATAAAAATCGGAATGTTCCGGCCCATTACCCTGTGGCCCTTCCCAGCACAGGCGCTTCGACAGCTTAGCAAAACGATCAAGCATTTCCTCGTCTTCGAGTTGAACACAGGACAGATGGTGGAGGACGTTCGCCTGGCCTTGGAAGGGCGTGGTGAGGTTCATTTCTACGGAAGGCCTGGAGGAATCATCCCCACGCCTCTCGAGGTTTCGAGGGTTATTGCCAGTCAGTATTATCGAAAGAAATTGGGTTAGGAGACGATAGACTCAATCCAATCGCACACGCTCTCGGATGTGGGCTCACAAGGACCATGGAGTGGACATGAAAAAGGTTTTTTCCAGGCCAAAATCTCTCAAAGATAATCCCTTCCACTACTGCCCAGGGTGTGGCCATAGCATTCTCCATCGGATCATGGGCGAAGTGATCGACGAGATGGGGCTTCAGAAGATTGCCATCGGCGTTCCACCCGCAGGCTGCGCGGTTCTGGCCTATAACTACTTCGACATCGATATGGGAGAGGCGCCGCATGGGAGAGGTGCCGCCGTAGCCACTGGACTAAAGCGAGCTCTCCCGGACCGGCTCGTTTTCACCTATCAAGGAGACGGCGATATTGCGGCTATCGGAACGGCAGAAACTATTCACGCTGCAAACCGTGGAGAGAATATCACCGCCATTTTCGTTAATAATGCGGTCTACGGCATGACAGGGGGCCAGATGGCTCCCACCACCTTACCCGGTCAAAAGACGACAACGTCTCCGCGTGGCAGAAGTGAAACAATCCACGGCCATCCAATCAATCTGAGTGAGATGCTGTCGCTGGCCATTGGAAGTGCCTACATTGTGAGGACGGCGGTAAATTCAACCGCGAACATATTAAGAACGAAGAAAGCCGTTGCCAAGGCCTTCCAGGTCCAGCTCAGGGGAATGGGGTTTTCCCTTGTTGAGGTTCTCTCTCCGTGCGGCACAAACTGGAAAATGAGTCCAACGGAAGCCTGTCAGTGGATTGAAGACAACATGGTCAAACGCTACCCCCTTGGCGTCATCAAGGATGTCACCGGGAGTAAGAAAGATGCTGATTAAGACAATTTTTTCCGGATTTGGTGGGCAAGGCGTCTTGATAATGGGGTACGTCCTCGCGGTAGCTGGTATGCGCGATGGAAAGAATGTGACATTTCTTCCGGCATATGGGGCTGAAGTCCGGGGGGGAACTGCCAACTGTACGGTTGCCATCAGTGACGAAGAGATCGCCTCGCCTGTTGCCTCGAGTCCCGAATTCGTGGTGGTTATGAATAGGCCATCACTGCAGCGTTTTGAGAATATCATTCAATCAGGGGGCGGCCTGTTTATCAATTCTAGCCTGGTCGACACCAGGCCGGCCCGCGGTGACATTGAGATTTTCGAAGTACCGGCCAACGATTTAGCTAAGAGTTTAGGGGATGGACGACTCACCAACATGGTGATGTTGGGCGCTTATCTAAGAAAGACGAGAGTCGCCCCCCTGGAGACGACTCAGAAAGCTATCGAGGAGATATTCGAAGACAAGGGAAAGCCGATTATCACCCAGAACAAGAAGGCCCTAAAAGCAGGGTACAACCATCTGGCGTGACCGAGACTCACCTGGTAGGACTGTGTCAAGGAGGTTATGGATGCCGGTGCAACAAATATCCCTGGGTTTGGAGAACACGCCGGGCCAGTTTTCGACGGTCATTGATTTCCTGGGAGAAAATGGTATCAACGTAATTGCTGTGAGCGTCGCAGACGCAGCCGACGTAAGTGCTGTAAGATTCGTTGTCAACGATCCAGACAAGGCGGTGAGCATTTTGGAGAGCCATGGATATTCTGTGAAATTGAAGGAGGTGCTTGCCGTTGAAGCCCCAAAGCATCCTGGTGGCCTGAATGCCATTCTCCGTCCCCTGAAGGATGCGAACATTAATGTAAACTACCTTTACACCTCCCTGACTCGCGGAGACAATGCAGTCCTCATCGTTGATGTAACCAACATGAAAGAGGCGATCAACGTTCTGAAGAAAAACTGGGTTCACATGCTGGACGAGGAACTGTACGCCATATGAAACGGCCTCTTTGGCAGAAATCCCCCTAATTTCTACCGAAAAGCGGTGTTTGATAGCAGATTCGCGATGTGACCTGAAGGTCTAGGCGTAGCTGTGGAGGCCTGAGATGAAGTAGTTGACGCCGAAATAAGTGAAGATAACTGCCGCAAAACCAATTATCGAGAGGAGGGCGGTTTTTCTTCCAGACCACCCTCGAGTTAGCCGTGCGTGAAGAAAAGCAGCGTAGATGAACCATGTGATCAGGGACCACGTCTCTTTTGGATCCCAACTCCAATAAGAACCCCACGCATAGTTGGCCCAGGCAGCTCCCGTTACAATGCCCAGGGTAAGCATCGGAAATCCTATGAGGATCGACCGATAGTTGATTTCGTCGAGGAGCCTTGTTGAGGGTAAGAATCGTAATCGGGAGGTGGGCTTCGTTTGCCGCTTTTCCCTGACGAGGTAGAGAATGCTGAACCAGAAAGCGACCGCAAAAGCGGCATAGCCAATGAAACAGGTTATGACGTGAATTGCCAGCCACGGGCTCTTGAGGGCTGGAACCAGAGGATTTATCCTCTCACTCACCCCTGGAATGATGGATGTAAGTGCCATGAACAGAAAGGCAAAGGGGGTTACAAAGACACCAATAGTTTTCTGCTTATACAGAAACTCGAGGATCAGGTAGATAAAGACGATTGTCCATGAGAAGAAAATAAGCGACTCATACATATTCGACAGTGGAATATAGCCGTATCCTGTGTGGTGTGTCTCAAGCCATCGGTAGACCAAGCCCACCGTGTGACCACCGAATACGATGAGGAGTAAGGACGTTGCAACCAATCCAATTCTGTGGTTCTGGGTGACGGCATGAATGAGATAGACCACGGTCACGGCGACGTAAAGATACATGGAGACACTGAAGATCAACGAGCTTATCGTCGGTGTCATGGGGTTTTCCTTCGCATTTGGGAGATAGAAGCGCCAGTAAAACCTACCAGATAGGGTAGGGCCTGTCAATGGGACACGAGAGGGGAGTACCCCGATTTTCTAAGAGAAGTTCCAACAATCTCATGTTTCAACGCAATCTTGAATTCGGTGGTGAAACCCTCATCTCCCTTCGCTCCCGTGCTTTCCCTTTGACCCTCTTCCCGCCCCTGAACGTGCAGGTGGGGACGGACTGTCGCACGAATTGCTTTTCTCGCTTTTTGTCTGATGAAAGCGAAAAAGGGGCGCTCTTCGCTGGCCAGAAATCTTTTCTTGGTGCTGTCAGTTGTCGGTTGTCAGTGGTCAGTTGAATTGTCAATTCAGGTCACTTGATTCGAAATTAAATACCCTGGCCCCGGTACCTGAATCCCATGGACGCATAAATCCTAGTTTTTTGCCACGAACCACGGGCTACGGACCAAAAACGGCGATTTTTGGCTTAGATTCTCCCTTTCTGCAAACGTCCCTCAGGGATGTGAGTGTCCACAAAACTAGGGAAACGCCCCGACAGGAGAGCCCTTGGGTCACAGCCTGGAGTCATTGTTTTTGGGATTGGCGGATGAATTCGAGAATGAGTCCATCGGTCAGGGAGTCGTGGAAATCGAGGGAAAGAAAGATGATCGATCAAGCGGCTCTCTTTTCTAATTTCCGATCCTGCCCGTTTTTTTCTATCCGAAACTCGATTCTAACCATGGCCATAAGGAGCGGTTCTCCGAGATTTTTCCGGACGTACTCTCCCAGGAGTTTGGCTTCATTCTTGGTGAGGAACTGAGAGGACTTTTCCAAAACCTCTTCCATAATCCCTTCCTCGACAATGAAATACCGTCTAGATGGGTTGGGGCCTTCAAAGGGAGCCCGTTTGAGGTCCTCCGGGTTGAGATGGGATACGGCTTCTGCTAACTGGATCACAAAGCCATGGATTTTTTCCCGAGACAAGTGACGGGTTGAGGATTCTCTTTCGAGTTGCCTCTGAATCGCTAGGGTGTCGATCTCTGGCTTCCTAAGGGTTAGGCCGAGTTTTCCCGGAATAAGCTCGTATCTTTGAGGGTCATGAATTCTTTCTCTCACCCTCTTTACAACGAAGCGTTGCTTGCCGTTTGTCGCCTCAAAATAGCTTGTTTTGATGGGTTCAGCGTAGTTTCCATCGCTCATAAAAGAGTCTTCTATGGCATGGAGTTCTTCCAGGTGATGTCCTTGGTGCGAAGAGATGAACGCCGCTTGATCATCCTTCTCTAAAACCTGCCACTCCCCCTTTTGTTTCTCGTATTCGGGAGCCTGATCGAGCGAAGAGAAGAGAGCCAGAGCGTTGCACTGGACACACCAAACTAGCTGTTTTTTTTGGCATGAACCTTCCCTTTCTTTCCTCTTTTTCGGGGAAAACTGTTTGTCGGCGCTCCGCTGTGTCCTCAAGACTTCTAAGAACCGTCGCGTGAGATCGGGATCAAAATAGGTGTCACTGTTCTTCTGAATCTCGGCTTCCGCTTCAGCTGGACTCATGGCCGTACGATATGGCCTTTTGGATGTCAGGACATCGTAGATGTTTCCAATGGAAATGATCTGGGCTCCCATAGGGATGTCTGTTCCAGCCAGCCCATCAGGATAGCCCGTCCCATCGAAGCGCTCGTGGTGATGACGGATAGCCGAGACGACATCTTTCGAAAGGTTGAGCGGCCGAATCAGTTCGATGGATTTGATTGGATGTCTCTTCAGAATGGCCCAGTCGGTGCTCGAAAGTTTCCCCTCGGTGTTCATGAATCGGCTGCTGATAGAGACTTTTCCTATATCGTGAAGGTTAGCGGCTAACTGTAGCTCCTTTCTAAACGAATCGGACAAGTCAAGCTTTTCGGCCAGAGTGTAAGCATAGTGGCTGACCCGCTCAGAATGGCCAATCGTATATGGATCCCCTTTCTCAATCCATCTCGAGAGGGCTTTGGTTAAATGAATCAGATCCAAGCCGTTCCTGTCTCCTTCTAAGTCTTCAAAGTTGCCAAGATGCTTTTCGATTTTCTCAACGATCTTTTTCCGAGGAAGGTCTGAGTACTCCATTTTGAGAAGGCCGGCCAGTTCCTGGAATAGTCCTCCAATTGCACTTTTGGTATTTCGCATATCCAAACATCGTTGCACCACAGACATTATCTCGGGGACATTAAAGGGTTTTGAGATGTAATCGAAAACGTCTAACCGAATGGCCTCGACGACCGATTTGAAGGTTCCGTAGCCGGTCACGATGATCACCATCACCTCGGGATTTGATTGTCGAATTTGCTCCAGTGTATCCAGCCCCGACATACCTGGCATCTTCAGGTCGAGGGTAATCAGATCGACTGGGTGGTCTTCAAGGTATTCTAAAGCAGCTGCCCCACTGTCGATCGTCACCACATCGTATGATGGTTTCAGAATCATCCTGAGGGATTCCCTCGGTCCCAGTTCGTCATCGACAACCAATATCTTTTGACGGTCTGACATGGCATAGTCCCCGCGGGAGAATCACCTGTGTTCCTAGCAATCCCTTTGCCAAAGATAATGTAGACGGTGTCTTGTCAACATTGCATCTAACCTATTGAATTCATCAGCTTTTTCACATAGTTTCCGAGGCGAACATCACGAGAGGTCAGCAAGAAAGAGATATGCTCGTACAATTTTGAACGCCCCGTTTCGGGAAAAGATGGCAAACCCCATGATCTGAACAAGAACGAGGTTGTCAACCATTTGGTACAAAATTGAACAGTATTGCGAACGTGCAGATATGACAAAAAGACCTGAGAGGATGGGGGAGGGATAATTTGTCAGATGAGTAATCTTGTCAAGGTGCAGCCAAATTCGATTCCCAGGTGGATGCACTCCTTGCCCCTGTGGATAATCGGGACTAGGGCAAGCCCACGCCAGGTTTCATGAAATGCAGATTAGCGGTCGATCGGGAAAAATGACGACACGCGTAAACGGCACAGAGATCGCAGACTCAATTCACTCGTTCAAAGCTAACGAGACGGAATACCAGCTCTATAGCCATAGAATAATCACAACCTGTTAGGGTTCAGCAGGTCCCAAGTTCTTGAGATATCTCTTCTGGGCTAGGGCCTGAGGAAGAGTGAACCTTATTTTCCCCTGCAAGAACTTCTTGATCAATTTCCCCTTTGGATAACATTCGCGGTATAGTTCCTTGTAGGATCGGTAGAATTCCTCTGCTGGAAGAGCGGAAGGTACGACAGCATGCATCCCGTCAAAATATTGATAATTCCTGGTAATAATTCTTTCCTTGACTTCGTCGAAAAGCTGGGTCCCTGGGAATGGAGTCAAAACCGAGAAAATTGGCTGTTCGATATCCAATCTCCTCACATGGTCGATCAAACTGCGAAAGTCTTCTTCGGTGTACGATGGATCAATTAAGAAATACCCGATGATGTCAATGTCATTCTCTTTCAAAATTCTCGATGCCTCAATATTCTTGGCTACCGTATTTTTCTTGTTCAGTGTCAGAAGATCTTCATCTCTGAAAGATTCGAAGCCTATTAGGACCGCTCTTAGGCCAATAGTTCTCCACCTCTCAACGAGATCGGGTCTTCTAATGACCAAATCTGATCTTGTATACAGTTTGTAATTCTTGCGGATGCCTGCTTCCTTGATCCTAACGTATAATTCTTCCATCCACCGTGTGTTCTCCCAGGAGTTGTCATCGATAAAATCAATGTACTTTTCATCAATTTGAGAGAGTTCACTCACTACATTCTTAGGGCTCCTGACTCGATAGGTTCCTCTGTATAGCACCCACTGGCAGCAAAACTTGCAACGATATGAACAACCTCTAGAACCAACTATAGATACGATTGGCCTCCAATTTCCTCGAAAATAGTTTTTTCTATGTTTTTCTGTTAAATCCCTTCTAGGGATCGGGATGTCATTGATGTCGATAAGAGGCCTTTCGCCGGTGAAATGAAGATTCCTATCATTGGGAATCACCAGGCCCTTTACGTGGGATACCGACCCTCTCAATTCCAAAACATCGACGAGTTCTCGAAAGGTCTGTTCTCCCTCTCCTAGGACAATGAAGTCGGTAAAGTCATTGCTAAAATCCTGAGGCATCACTGTTGGGTGATGGCCGCCCACGATTGTAATAATGGATGAATTGATTGTTTTGATTCTTTTCAATACTCGCACGCATTCGCGATAACCTGCAGTAACACAGCCGACTCCAATTACGTTTGGGCTGTATGTCTCGATTTCTTCCTCTAGCGAGGCTTCTCCTATGCGCATATCAAAGATCCTCGTATCATGATGCGGAATGGTAGAGGCAAGAATCTCGTATACGAGAGGTTCGGCAAGACCTGATTTGTGCGCGAAGGAGTTTGGATCATGAGGGGGCTGAACGAAAAGAACCCTCATTCTTGTTCTCCTTTACCCTCTGGGAGACATTAGAGATATGAATGAACAGGTCCCTGTCAAAGCCCAGGCCTTGGGTTCTCTGCCTGAATGAAATAGTAATGGCAGTGCAAAATGAACCACGGGCAGCGAACGGAGATCACGGTTTACGTCTAAACCCATATGGAGCATGGGTTTGAATATCAAACGTCGAACTGGTCTGAATCTTGGCCGAGATCAATCTTTAGCTTATCCAGCTTGTACTTCAGGATCCGACGACTGATGCCCAACTTCACGGCGGCTTGAGATTGCACATAGTTGGCTCGTCTCATTCCATCGGTAATAATGTCCCTTTCAAACTCTTCCACAGCCCTGGTCAAGGATATCTCGCCCCACAAAACCGCGCCTTTCAATTGGTTAATCCGAACATTCTCTCGGACATTATTCGGGAGGTCCTCTGGGGTGAGGGTTTCAGCTGTAGAGAGTGCCATCACCCTTTCGACAAGGTTTTCCAGCTCTCTCACATTTCCAGGCCAGTCGTAATTGACAAGGAGATCAATAGCCTCTTTTGAAATCTTGTGAGGCCCTCTTTGGTTTTCTTCGTAAAGTTTCCTCATAAAGTTGTGCGCCAGCAGGGGGATGTCTTCCTTTCTGTTTCTCAAGGGAGGAACATCGATGGGAACCACATTAATTCGGTAGTAGAGGTCTTCCCGAAAAGTTCCGCTCACGATGGACTCCTCCAGACGTTTGTTCGTGGCAGCGATCAAGCGAACATCGACTTTGATGTTTTTGGAACCGCCAACACGGGTTAATTCCCTCTCTTCCAAGAAACGGAGAATCTTTGATTGCGTCGAGAGACTCAACTCGCCGATTTCGTCCAGGAAAAGTGATCCCGTATGGGCCATTTCAAAGCGTCCGATCTTTCTCTCGTACGCGCTGGTGAAGGCTCCTCTCTCATGCCCGAAGAGTTCACTCTCGATGAGAGTTTCCGGAATAGCGGCGCAGTTAATCGTTACAAAGGGATTGTTTTTCCGTGAACTGTGATAGTGGATAGCCCGTGAGATAAGTTCCTTTCCAGTTCCACTCTCACCAGTAACCAGGATGGTCGTCTTGGAGTCTGCCACCTGTCTGACGACCTTGAAGATTTCCCGCATGTCTTTGCTTTTTCCAATGATGTTATCAAAGCCATATGTCCGATTTACCTCTGACCGGAGTAGCTCAACTTCTCTGGCTAGATCTTGGTTGTTCAAGGCTTTGCGAACGATGATTCTAAGTTCCTCGGGATCGAAAGGCTTTACAATATAGTCATCAGCCCCAAGCTTCATGGCCTCTACGGCGTTCTTGACTGTTCTTGTCGCGGTGATCATGATAACCGGGAGACGCTTGGCCTTTTCCCTGACCTGCCTCAGGATCTCCAGCCCGTTTATATCGGGTAGGACAATATCAAGAAGGATCAAATCAGGCTGCTTATCCTCGAAAGCCTTTAAGGCTTCTCGGCCGTCCTTTGCCAAGGCTACCGCATAGCTATCTTTAAAAGTCCATCTTAGGGATTCTCGGATTCCCTTTTCGTCATCAACGACGAGCAGAGTCTTTTTCACCGTTTTCCTCCAGGACTAACCATAGCTTTGACTGTGAGGGCTCTCAGGTCAAAACCAGGAGACGAGCTAGGGTAAGTGCTGAGAGGTTTGGCTTTCCCTTTCCAAACCCTCTTTCTCCTCAGTCTCTTCTAGCAACAGAGGAAGGTTGACAAAGAAGGACGATCCTTCACCCACGTGACTCTCGACGTTTAGTATTCCCCCATGCTCCAAAACGATTTGATGGGCATTGGATAAGCCGAGCCCGCTTCCCTTCTTCTTTGTGGTGAAGAATGGGTTGAATATGGTGTCAAGATGTTCTTCTGGGATTCCATTGCCTGTATCACGAATCTCGACCTGCAAGAAACTCTCCTCGCCTTTCTTTGAGAAAGTGCGGATTTCGACACTCACTTGGCCTCCTTCGCTGGTGGCCTCAATCGCATTGAGAAGTAAGTTAAGAAACACCTGCTTGATTTGCTCCCGGTCTAGGGCTATTGGCGGGAGGTTCTTTTCGTAATGGGTCGAAATCTCGAGTTGCTTCTTCTTTACCTCGGTGGATATGAGGAGAACCATCCCATCCATTATCTCCTTTATGTCTTCGACCTGAAACTGGGGCTTTGTGGGCCGCGCGAATTCAAGCAATTCGTTGACCAGTGACGATATTCTGTCCACTTCCCCGGAGGCAATTGTCAAGAAGTCTTTTCTGAACTCATCATCGTCGAGTCTTTCCGGTAGAAGTTGGGTGAGGGTCTTGATCGCCACCAAAGGATTCCGAATCTCGTGAGCTAATCCTGCGGTCAACGTTCCGAGGGAGGCAAGGCGATCAGCGCGGCGCATAATCGACTTCTGTTTCTTAAGGTTTTCGTAGAGTTTCGCATTTTCAATAGCAATCGCCGTCTGATTCGCAAGGGTGGTAAGTAGTTCAATATCCTGTATGGTATAGGGTCTTCTGTTTCGTTTTGATCCAAGGTTGATTATCCCAATGACTCTGTTTCGGCTAATCAAGGGTATGCACACCTCTGACTGCATCTCATCCATCCGCGTTAGCGCCTTGTCGCGTTCGGGTGCGGGCGGCATGAGGCTCCATTCCTCTTTGACTAAAACCGTTTTCTCCCTGAGCAGCCATTGAAATAAATAATCCTTTTGAGGAAGCCTTTTGATTATTTTTCCCCCTCTATCGGACTCGCCATACTCGTAGAGTTCAAAACTTGCTTTCTCTTCGTCAAGAATGTACACAGACCCATTTGTAACATTCATGGATTGCGAAACGGTCTCGATAACTCTTTTACAAAGAGAACGCAGATCGAGAATCGTGACAAGAGCTCGACCAAAATTCATCAAAGTACGCTGATCGCTGTACCTCTGTTTGAATAGGAATTTTTCTATTTTCTCTTCCGCGACAGCCCTAATCCTCAGAAAAACGAGTGAGGATAGTACGATGAGTAAGATAACAAAGAGAGTGAATTCATAGTTCACCTTTTGGTAGAAGAAGTTCTCCAGAAGCCCCAAAAAAATGAACGCTGGAAAACAGAGAATGATGAATGAAAACAGAAGAATAAAACCCTTCTTGATCAGGAAATCTATGTCCATTAGACGGTGTTTGACTATTGCATATGAGGAAGCTCCGACAAACACAATAAATGATGTTGGTCCGATGTCCGTGAACCGAGCATTTCCTATTATCGGCAGTATGCCGTTTGTTACTAGACCTATAAACGGGGCCACGGTAAGTCCAATCAGGACATACTTTAATTGCAACTTCTGTATTGGCGAAGATGTATGAATGAGTTTTACGAACAGATACGAGATTCCAATTGATATGTATGAGAGGATATAAACCAAGAAGAGGCTGTGTAACGGCCCATGTACCGAATCATACCCCCACTCCTCCAAACGAACGTCCTCGAGTATCAGATCCGTAAAGGCAAGCACCGCAAAGATTATGCCCGGAGCAATGAAACCAAGAGGGTGGGGAATCCATTTCGGTATGGATCGTTCTGGAAAGACAAAAGCGAAATATAGAAAGAAAGTGACCCCTAATCCAACAGCGAGAAAGGCAAGCCTTCCCCAGAACACTGCCTTGTGTGGGCTTGAGGAGAGACGAACTAACAGTATGCTAAAACACCATATGGAAGCAAAAATACATAAGAGGCCGAAGACTCCATTAGGTTCTCTTCTCGGACTTGCGGAAAAAACGTAGATGCCCAACACCAAAACGGTTGTACCTGTGAAAATCAGACTGATTTCTCTAAGCCCGATCATCCGAGGTTGTCTTCCTCACTGACTTTGTTCTATATATTCTCTGATAATAAGGGTTGTGTCGCTTGCTCCCAATCCGTGGGAATTGATGAGCACGGTGGAGATGTCCTTCTTTTTGGGGGTATTAGGCACGTGATCGAGGTCACACTGTGGATCAGAATACTCATAGTTGATTGTTGGAGGGATGATTCCTTCATTCACAGCAAGGACAGATGCCAAGACCTGCAAAACCCCCGCTGCAGCTAACGGATTTCCGATCATGGACTTGATGGAACTGATAGGGATCCTATAGGAGAGTTCCGGCCCAAAGACCTCCTTGATAGCCTGACACTCAACAGCGTCGCCCACAGGATCCGAGGGAGCATGGGCGCAAACATAGTCTATTTCAGACGGGCTCAGCCTCCCATCTGCCAACGCCAGTCTCATTGTTCGGGCAAATTCCTTGCCGTCGGGCTGAAGGCCGTTGATACTGTATGCCTCGCTTGTGGAACCAAACCCTATCACCTCTGCATATATAACGGCGTTTCGATCGAGGGCATGGGTCAAATCCTCTAACACGACCGCTGCCGCTCCTTCAGACAGAACCCCCCCAGATCGTTTGGAATCGAAGGGTCGGCTGGCTTTCTCCGGAGGGTAATTATTCTGTGCGAGTATTCCAGATGCACAGAATCCCGCCAGGGCCATTGGGGTTATAGGGGCATCGCTTCCCACACAGATGACTGTCTTTGAAACACCGCTTCGAATCATCTGGCTGCCAATTCCAATAGCATTAATGGCCGAGGAACAACCAGTGGAGACGGTGAGGCCAAAACCTTTTATATCCAAGGCAACAGATATGGCTCCCGTTGCCACGTGAGGGAGTGAACCGACCAGTGAAAAAGGACTTAGTCGTTTGAACCCCTTTTCAGAGAGGATTATTATGCCGTTTTCGATCACATCGAGAGCATTCACCGACGTGCCAACTATGACGCCAATCTCATCTCTAGCCTTGACACTATCGAGTTGGGCGTCATTTGAGGCCATTACGGCAGAGGCGAGACCCAAATGCACAAACCGTCCTGTTCGTTTCAGAAGTTTCCCATCCATGTAATCGCAAGGGTCGAAATTATCGACTTCACCAGCGATGTGGCACGGATAAGAGGAGGCGTCAAACCGGGAGATCTCCTTGATCCCTGATTTGCCCGATATCAGAGCTTCCCAAAAGGCCTTCTTCCCAATACCGTTCGGGGCGACGGCTCCCATACCGGTAATTACGATGCGTTTCTTCATCAGACCTCTGAGAGCTCCTCAGTCATGCGGTGATTGGAAAAGGGCGCACTCACCAGCTGGCTGGCTTACTCTCATCCCTCGTACTTTCGCAGAACCAGAACGCTATTGAATCCACCAAATCCAAGAGATGTTGTCATAGCAGTTTTGACGGGTACCTCCCGGCTCCTGTTTGGCACGTAATCGAGATCACACTCTGGATCGGGGAACTCATAGTTGATTGTCGGATGAACCACACCGTCTCGAATGGACATTATGGTAGCGATCGTCTCAACCCCTCCTGCTGCTCCAAGGAGATGACCTATCATCGATTTCGTCGAATTGATGGGTATTTCGTATGCCCGTTCCCCCAGGGCTGCCTTTATTGCTCGGGTCTCAATGGGATCATTGAGTTTCGTCGATGTCCCATGGGCATTGATATAATCGATCTCATCAGGTTCAATCCCAGCCTCATACAGGGCCATCTCGATAGCCTTCACAAAAGAGTGGCCTTCCATCTCTGGTACGGTGATATGGTAAGCGTCAGAGGTCATGCCAAATCCGATGATCTCCGCATAGATACGGGCATTCCTTTTCAAGGCATGCTCGAGTTTCTCGAGAATCAGGATTCCCCCGCCTTCTCCCATGACGAAACCGTCCCTTTCCTTATCGAACGGCCGAGATGCTTTTGTGGGCTCCTCGTTTCGAGTCGACATGGCGCGAAGTTGCACGAATCCGCCGAAAGTTACCGGCGTGATGCACGCGTCGGCTCCTCCGGTGATGACGATATCTTCCCACCCGCTCTTGAGATGGCGAAAGCTGTTTCCGATAGCCTGGGAGGCCGACGAACAGGCCGTGGGGACCGCGTAGTTCATGCCATGGCAACTGAATTTTATCGCCACCGTGGCAGAGACGGAACTCAGGAGGTAGTAGGGAAGGGTGTGGGGCGACCCTCTTCTAGGACCATGATCCTCTAAGAATACCTTATGGGCATCTTCAAGAAGCTCAACATTCCCACCGGCGACACCTAAGATGACTCCTATCCTAAAGGGATCGATTCCATTGATATCTCCGGCACGTTTGCCAAAGGATACCTCGAATCCTGCGTCATCGAGCGCCATCTTCGTCGCTGCAATAGCGAACTTGGAGGTCCGGCCTAAGTACCTCAATTCCTTGCCCAAAGGGACGAATTGGCACGGATCAAAATTGTCGATCGGGGCGGCAATGCGCGTCCGGTACTGTTCCATGTCCACATCAGCGAATTCGACCGGCCTCACCCCCGAAACTCCAGCGAGCAAGTTCTCCCAGTATTGTTCGTTCCCGATACCGATGGGCGTGATCGCTCCCATCCCTGTGACAACGACTCGATGTCCCACGACGGACGCTCCCTGTAAGGGATGAAAGGCTTGATGGAAACTGACTAGTATTTAATGGGTTTTGACTGGAAATGTCAATAAAAAAGGCGCCGGCCTGTTCTCACTTTGTGGCCTCCCCGTAGCGGACTCCTGCTCCGATACATATAAGCGTCCACAGAAATTGTTTCTTCCTCCTAACTCCGCCGGTGAGGTGCCTTTTGGACACGGCGTGGCGCCTGGGTGTTCATCGCCTTGAGCACGCTCTAGATTTGTCAAAAAGACAGTGGGAAAAGCGGACACGTATCTGATCATATTTGAAATCATATTAAGTTTATAATATTAATAACTTACTTTAAATAATGAGATCTTTTTGGCTAAGACCAGAAGAAGCTGGCTCGTCGGCGATCGATAACCTATTAAAATTAAAAATTTTTCTCCTTCAACGAGAGCCAGTTGAATCCCTTAGACATCTGTGGTAACAATTTTACTGGTATTCTGAATCTCGATGGCAGGAGGATACCTGCAATGCACATTGACGAAAACAAAAAATTCGACAAACGGACTATGGATCGGAAGATTCGGGAGGGGCTGATCAGTCAGAAAGAGTATGAGCAATACCTGGCGAGCCTCCCAGACGTATCAGGGAAAATTTGTGATAAGGAAGACGAGACCCATGGAGACTAGGGGGAGTCAGGGGCAGCGGGGAAAAGGGGAGTCTACCCATGCCTATCTATGAGTATCGGTGCAAGGAATGCGGTCAGGAGTTCAGCGTGTTGATCCTCAACCCCAAGGAGGGTGCTCACGTCACGTGCGAGACATGCGGAGGCGCTGATACGTCCCGATTGCTGTCACGATTCGCATTTCACCAAAGTGAGGAGGCTCGCGTCGATGCATTCGACTTGGGGAAGCCAAGAGACGATTCGTTTTACAAGGACGATAGAAACATTGGGCTCTGGGCCAAGAAGAAGGCGAAAGAAATGGGGGTTGACCTGGGTAAGGGTTTTGACGAGACTGTGGAAAAGGCACGGACCGGAAAATTCATGGAAGATGTTGAAAAGTGAGGATGAAAGTCGTTTGTCCAATCTGCAAAAGAGAGACTCATTGGAGAAGAAATCCCACGAGACCATTCTGTTCTGAGCGATGCAAGCTGATAGATCTTGGATCCTGGATTGGGGGGGAATACGTGATCCCTGCCCGGCCGGTGAATCGGTCCTCTCCAGATGAGGATCAGGACGGTGAGGGTGAAAGCACCGGCTGACATAGTGCATACCGGTGGGATCTTGCCATACTTCTCTGCCGCGGGGATTACGGCGGACGTTCTCTTGTGAAACATCCCAACCCATCCAGGTCGCCAAAGCATGGGAGGCGAAAAAGCTTTGAGAATTGTGCCGGCTATCTTGACTGACAACGTTGAGGAGTTACGTTTCAGGCTGGCGCAAGCGGAGGAGTTTACTGACTACGTTCAGATAGACTTCATGGATGGCGACTTCGTGCCATCCAAAAGCGTCTCGCCAAAGGAGATCAACGCCATTGGAACCACATTGACCTGTGAAGCGCACATCATGGTCGAAAAACCTGGCCAGTACCTTAGAGATCTCAAATCCTTTGGCTTCAGGCGGATTATCTTTCACTATGAGGCAGATTCTCACCCGCGAGCCCTTATCCGACGGATAAAAGAGGAGGGCATTGAGGCCGGCCTGGCAATCAACCCAGAGACCGACATTTCTCCACTTGACGATCTCATTCCGGAACTCGACGCTGTTCTTTTTCTCTCGGTTAACCCCGGGTTCTATGGGAGCGCTTTCATTCCGTCCGTGCTTGACAAGATTCGAAAGTTCAGAGAAGTGCATTCGTCTACTCTTATCGGGATCGACGGGGGCGTGGAGCTCGATAATCTCTCGCGAATCCAGGAATCGGGTGTGAATTATGCATGCGTGGGGAGCCGAATCTTCTTAAGCGAAGCCCCGGCAAAGAGTTACGAGGAATTGGAGAGAAAGGCGATGGCGCAATGAGATCGATGTGGGGCAGGGGGAATGAGAGTGGCCTAACCTGGGTGGGTAGGGAAAAGAGGTGGGAAGATAAATAAGTTTACATAATATATCTTATCGGACAAAATACACCATCTATATTAATATGAATACAAGTGGATCTTCTCTCCTCTGTGGCCCTGCCATCGACACTCCCTATCCAGACCCAACCGAGAGTGACAATCTGACCTTACTGATTCCAACAAATCCCATCCTCAGGATTTCATCGTGACATTCTTTTTATGGTTTTCTCCTGCAACGTCGGTGTCGATGGGCCTTGGATTGGAGATGCCTTCACGAGTTCGATTGTCAACTATGAGATCGATCCTCTCGGGTCTCTGAAGTTTCAGCACCTGGTTCCCGTGCCGACTCCATTGACAGCGCCACGATTAAGCCTCAATATATTAAAGCAGACGTCTCGAACTCAGAATGAACCATGAAAAGACAAGGCCGGTTCACTAGAAGAAGGCAAATCGTACCGAGATCTATCAATAGGAAGCCTCGGCTGACTCTTCAGCTGCAAAAGATCTTGGACGGCATCGGTGTACCCTCCTCCGCCCCTTTTCGGCCGGACCCTTTCCAAATAGCTGCAGGTGACGCCTTGCGGTCTGGTGATGTCCTGGTCATTGCGCCAACAGGTTCGGGCAAAACCTGGATTGCCGAGGAGGCCATTAGAGCGTGTCTAAAAGCAGACAAACGGAGTTGGTATGCATCACCGTTGAAGGCACTATCCAACTCGAAGTACCAGGAGTTTTCTCGGCTATTTGGGGCACCAAGCGTCGGTATTCTCACAGGTGACAGAAAGGAAAACCCTGATGCGCCTCTTATCATCGGGACAACGGAGATTCTCAGGAATCAGCTTTATGACGCCATGATGGAAGGACGGGATATTCCAGTGGATCTGGCGATTCTCGATGAAGCCCACTATCTCGGTGACCCAGATCGGGGTGTTGTCTGGGAAGAAGTTCTCATTTACCTTCCAAAAAGAGTCCGGATGCTCTTGTTGTCTGCGACGATCGGTAATAGTGACGAGATCAGGGGATGGCTTGAGGATATCCGCGGTGTAGAATGCCATGTTGTTCAACATGATCGAAGACCGGTGCCCCTCCACCTTCTCTTCATGTTTCCCGACGGCGAACTCAGTCCACTGGGAGACCGACGGGGGGTTCTACCCAAAATTACCAGGTTTCTCGCCGGATCCCGGATTCCAAACAAGGCCGTTTCAAAAGTCAATTTTCATTTTGGCTGGGTCATTGAACAGCTACGCACATGGGATCTTCTCCCTGCCATTTTTTTCCTTAAGTCGAGGGCTGACTGCGACCGAGCGGTCGAGAAAACTCTTGCTCGCTCTGTCCCTAGGCAGGATGATCTAAATTTCAAGAGCGACCTTGAGAAATACTTGGAACAACATCCCTTTCTCAGGGGCCAGCGTCAACTTCCCTATCTCGAGAGATTTCGCGTCGGCTCTCATCACGGTGGGCAGCTTCCTCGGTGGAAACTCCTGATCGAGGAGATGATGAACCGGGGATACTTAGACGCAATTTTCTCGACATCCACAGTCGCCGCAGGAGTCAATTTCCCTGCTCGGACGGTGGTTCTGGTTCAAAGTGATCGATTCGATGGTCGACGGTTTTCGGACCTCACGGCCACCGAACTTCACCAGATGGCGGGGCGAGCTGGAAGGCGTGGGAAAGACAGAATAGGATTTGCTTTGGTTCTCCCGGGACTCTATCAGGATCCTCTCCTCATCCATCAACTCATCGATTCGCCTCCTGAACCCATCAGGAGTCAAATCCAGATGAGTTTTTCCATGGTCTTGAACCTCCTCCTGTCTCACCGTCCCGATCACATCCGCGACCTCCTTGACAAATCTCTCGCTGCCTTTCAGGACCAACACCTCGACCCAGGTTTCATGAGGCAGTGGAGAGCCTCATTCGTGAAGCTAAAACGGATGGTTCCGAAAGGTGCAATGCCTCAAGACGAGCCTTTTGAGTTCCTCAAAGCCCTTCAGATGCATGCTGGACTCCGCGATAGGATTCAAGCACTTAAGACAGATATCGCCAATGAAAGGAAAGAGTTGCTTTTCTCTCAATACCTGAAAAGGGGAAGGCTTTTCGTTGATCACAAGAACCGGGTTTATGTCGCTTTTCACCCTTTTTGCCGCCATGGGAAGCTATACTGTAGCGCCCATAGGCTTACCCGAATTGTGAAGGTCAAGCGAAATCAAATCAGATTGAAAAAAATCGCACTTGAGACCATTGATCATCTCCTCGATTATCGACTTGACCTTCCAGAGGATGCGTCCAGAGAGACTCTAGGGAGCATTTTCTCCTCTATACCCTTTGATCGGGTCCAGCCGATGGGACTGCCCCTCAAAGGCTCGTCGTCCTATGAAAAAGAACTACGCGCGGCTGAGATGGAACTTGCTGCACTGCCATATATTCGTCGACTTCACACTGTGGTCGAATCGAATAGAAAGGCCAAAGTATTGTTGAGGAAGCTAGAGCGGCTGGCGCTCAGAACGGGTCAGGTTCAGCATTACCTTTCGAACGAGTTTAGTCGTCACCTGGAATTCCTCAGGGAAACGGGATTTGTCGATCAGGACAACCGGCTTACTCCTGATGGGAGATGGGCATCCTGTCTACGGCTCGATCACCCTCTTCTCATCGCCGAGGCCATTCGTCGCGGACTTTTCGACGGCGTCGAAGCCGCCACCCTGGCATCTCTGATTGCCCCTTTTGTCGTGGACAAGACAAGACCGGTCGAGGTTCAGGACGACGGGAGAGAGGAGTTGGACGGGCTCAAAAGACGTTTGACCGAGATGACATACGGCCTTGACCCGCTGCAGCGGTTGAAACGACACCGGGGCTTCGAGACTCTTGAGATTCAATTCTGGCCAGCTGCGTCTCTTCTCCTATGGGCGAACGGCATGGCCTGGAATGAACTCATACGGACCACATCGGTTGAAGAAGGCGATATGGCCATGTTGATAACGAGAACTGCGGACCATTTGCGCCAACTCCTTGATTTGGACAAAACTCATCCAAAGCTGGCCGGCAGGGCTCGTGAGGCCCTGCCCCTAATCCTCCGCGAGCCGGTGCTCTTTCCATAGTCAGCCTTGGCCAGGGCGCTGGCTCCTGTGACGGGGACGGCGAATTAAGTCTAAAGGAGCGTTTCGTGGACAAAATTCTAAACTACCTGACACAGATACGATGGCAGGAGTACCTCGATATGACGGTCGTGGCGATTCTCTTCTACCTCTTGGTCGTGAGAATAAAGGGCACAAGGGCTTTACAGATCATGATGGGAATCGTGTTGCTTTTTGTCCTCAATTTCCTCACTCGATGGGGTGGCCTTTACGTCACAAGTTGGGTTTTTCAATACCTCTGGGCGGCCATTCTCGTGGCTTTTATCATCCTCTTTCAACCTGAGATTAGACGTATCCTCGAGGAAGTGAGCCCCCTCAAGATACTCACTGGAATGAGGAAATGGGCAGGACTCGACACGATCAGTGAGGTCGTGGGCACGGCCTTTGAAATGGCGTCAAAGAGGATTGGAGCTATCATTGTTTTTTCTCAGAGAGACAATCTGGAAGAATTTATCCAAGGCGGTACGCCACTGGACGCCATCGTCTCAAAACCGCTTTTGGAAAGTATCTTTTTTCCTCCCTCCCCTCTCCATGATGGGGCGGCTATTATCCGAGGGAGTCGGGTGGTTAAGGCTGGGTGTTTTCTCCCTCTTACAGATTCGGTTAGTGTTCCCCATCACTTTGGGAGTCGACACCGGGCAGCCATTGGTCTGACAGAGCGGACCGACGCGGTCTGTCTGATTGTTTCAGAGGAGCGGGGTGAGGTTTCTTCTTGCCACAAAGGAAGAGTGAGATCGTACAGGAACCCCCAGACCCTGGAGGAAAAGCTCGTCAAGATACTTCGGACACAGAAGCGAGAAAAACGCCCCGTCAAGTGGAAACGCATCTTAGGTGAAAATCTGTGGATAAAGGCTTTTTCCGTGTTGTTTGGCCTGTTCTTCTGGATGGCGGTATCAGGTGTAAAAACTTCAGAAATTAGCTTAAATGGTGTTATCGAATATACTGGAATCCCAGATAAAATGGCTTTAGCAGATGGATGGACGGGCCCGGTCAACCTTCGCATCAGGGGATCGAGGGGACTGCTAGCTGGAATCTCGGCAAATAATCTCAGGGTCCGATTGAATCTTGCCGAGGCCAGGGAGGGAACTAACTTCCTGACCATTGCCCAGGCTGATGTCGAGGTTCCTCCTGGTGTACAGATTACCTCGATAAAACCGTCTGTGGTAAAACTCGTCTTAGAGAAGATAGACGCCCGGACGTATCGTGTCGATGCTCAAATCGTTGATAGTCTGCCAGTCGGCCTCACCGTGCAGTCCATCACAATTGATCCTCCGCAGGTCAGACTGGAGGGTCCCAGAAGCCAACTGAACAAAATCCAAAGGGTAATGACCGAACCGATCTCTCTGGCGGATGTATCAGCTGATAAACGGGTCACGAGGCCTATTCAAATCGTACCGCCAACGGTTCTTGTTTCAGAAAAGATCCTGCCGAAGGTGACGGTGACAGTAAAGGTCAGAAATACAGGAGCCTCTGGTGAGAAACCCTTCCCGCTCATGACGCCGCCTGAACCACCGAAAAAGCCGGTCCGTCCTTAGGAGGGACCTTATTGCGCCACCAATCCATTTTTCGATTTAGGACCACTATGACGTCCCAAAACGGATTGCACTTAAATGTCAGAATCTGACATGGGAAGCACTAGAGTCGCACCCCCATACAGGGATCAATTCGAAAGAATATCAAAATTCAAATACGCCAATTCTCTCAACGTGTTCAGACTTGGGAGGAACTCCTCGGCCTCAGCTCGGATCGAAGCCTCAACCGAGTCGATTTTGGTCACCCGATATTCCGATTTGGTTCGAATTTAGAGATTCCAATTTCGGATTGAAGATGTCTGTTCTCAGGGCACCGTCGGTGGGTTTTGGGTGATCTGCTAAATTAGGGGACCCTTTTGGTCTCGACGGGACGGTAGAAACACCGATTGACGTCGACCGTCTAGGTTAGCCTATTTACCCAATCTCTTTTTCCGCACTTTCTCAACGCGTTTCCAATGCCGTTCCCGTGCCTTTTCCTCTCGTCGATACCTTCGGAAGGACCGAAGGGTTTTTTCGAGTTCGGAGATCGAAGACTTGATCTGATTTCGGGCAATATGAATCGATTTACCGATATTTTTGGGAGATTTCCCAATATCCATTTCAAATGTGCAGGCCGACTCCAATTTGCCCAGTGAGGCGTGTAAACCGTCAAGGAAGTTGAGTTGTGATTCACCCCCCTGTAGCAGACGGTCAATGCGGTTCCTGTGATATCGGCGCTGAAGTAAATTGATCAGAAAAGAAATCAGAAAAAGGAGAATTAAGACCAAAGTGCCGATCGTTTTTATGTCCATGAAGGTTCCCAATATCGGGCCTGACGTGCATCTGAGTGGATGTCACAGGGTACAGTGCTAATTCTGGGAGAATCTCTTTCCATCCTGCTGGAGTCCTTTGGTTTCCTGCTGCCAATAACTCATCGGGCGCTAGTTCTTGAACTGGGGAGAACGCTTTTCCATGAAGGCTGAAATCCCTTCTTTGGCCGCCTCGGTACACGAGGCAGATCCAAATGCCCTGTAACCAATCTCCAAAGCTTCCTCAAAAGAAGAGGCTTTGGCTGCCTGTGGGATTGCTTCGGTAATGATAGCGACCACCTGATCACTTAGCCGAAGATTTCCAGCCATCGCCTTTTCTATTGGCTCTGGGGGACGGATTTTGACAGGACCATCCGGAATTCTTTCGACCTTTCCTTTTAAGTTTCTTACCTCCGTGGCCGCTGCCTGTATCAGACTATAGTAATCATCTGTAAGTACGGAAACGATCCCCAGATCTCGAGCTTTCTCAGCACTCAGACGAGTTGCCAGCCGAAGCATGTCGTGAAAAACGGGCGATCCTTTAGTCCATCTCCTGTATGGCACAACCAGACCACCAATACCTGGGAGGATTCCCAGCGTGATCTCAGGAAACTGAAACCAGGCCTTTTTCGTGGCCACTATCCTGTGGCATCGAATGGCCAATTCGAATCCTCCCCCAAGAGCCATTCCATTGATGGCGGCGACTACGGGTTTTTCAGTATGATCGAGGTAGCGAAGGACATGAGAACAGTCTCTAGAGTACTGCACTGAGGCCTCGGCGTCACCCAGCACCTGGGGGAATTTCCCGATTTCCGCCCCTGCGCTAAAAGCCCGATCGCCGTAACCGGTAATGACAAATCCCTCAACTGTGGAGTCGGTTTCGTATTGTTCAAGAATCGAAAGGATCTCCGTGTTGAGCTCCTCGTTCAGGGCATTCATGAACTGGGGTCGTCTAATCGTAATGATTTTGACACCATCCATCTCGTCGACAAGAATATTTCGCTTGAAATCCTGGTAGTCCCCATAATCATTTTTCATGCCCGGCATACCGGGCCTGCCATTCTGAAAATCGCTGATAATGCGTGTGACCTTCCCTACCCCCAGATCTCTCATGATGTCAAATGGCCCCCGCCTGAATCCCAAGGCGATCTGACACCCAAGGTTGAGATCCTCACGAGTCCCAATCCCCCGGTCGATGATATCAAAAGACTGAGAAAAGAGAACGCCTAGGAGACGATTTCGAATCACCGCGGCCAATTCAGGATCGACCTCAACCGGTGTTCCTGGTGCGACCGTAATCCAATTCTCAACTGACAGGAATATGGGCGCCGGTCGATAATGTTCACCCTCTTCCATCTGAAGGGTGTTTGTTTCCACGACGATAGGATTGCCTCGGGCCAAATTCAATACGAAGAAAGGACCGGCATGGACAAACTCCTCAGCGATGTGATCGATTTGTGGCGCTGTCGCCCTATCGAGTAGTAAGGCTGCATCGTTGCACCAATTATCGAATATCCTGTCAAGAATAAAGCAAATCTCACTCCTCGAGACGATGGGAACCTTTCCGGTAGCGCAGAACATCCATCTCAGGTAGTCCAAGACTTTCCGGTCGACCCCCTCCCAGGTAATTACTTCGACGGCTGGATTCCGCCACGCGGGAGCAAAAAAATGGGTAATTGTGGTCCTCTCCGTGTTCTTTGCCACCGAGAAGATCCTTTCGGCAGGAATCGAACTCGTATTTGACGTAATGATCGCATCCGCCCTGACCAGGCTCTCAATCTGTGACACAATCTTCCGTTTGATTTGCAGATTTTCAGTGGCTGCCTCAATCACGATATCTGCGTTTTCGATCTCCCCATAATCGAGGGTGGTGACAATATTCTTTCTTACGGTCTCGGCCCGCTTGAGATCCATCTTCTTCCTGTCGATCGCCTTCTGAATATAGCTCTCAATCCTCTTTCTCGCGTTTTCCAGAGGTTTTTCGACGACATCAACCAGAATGAGGCGGACGTCCGGCAGGGCGCTCTTGAAATAGTAACCGATGTCCGGACCAATCGTCCCTGCACCAATGATTGCAATCTCCTGAGGAAGCGACCTATCGGGTCTTTCCAACATGGGATTCTGGTACCCCGGATACAGTTCCACGTCCATCCCCTTCCCTCCGGCGACGTGCGATCATCGAGTAGATCAAGGAAAAAACAAAAGGTCTTCCCAATGTATTCGGAAACAATTACCTTGTCAACAGACAAGTCGTCTGGAAGTTTCCTCAGCTTTGTGGATGCTCATGTCCCTGAGGGACGTTCACAAAGGTAAAAGGTGAAAAGATAATCGATTCGCAATTCTTGCTTTTCTCTCCTTTTTCCTTTGTCCTTTGGCCTTTATCCTTTTTTTGTTAACGTGCGCGGCCAGGGGCGGAAAGAGGATCATCGTGAGATGGAGGGACCAAAGGGATTTGAGTTGTTCCATCCAGGAATCGAAAATCCTCTTAAGACATCAGGAAGTTAGAGATTTCTTACTTCAGAAACGAAGGAGACTCCTCGCAAGTCGTTACGAAGGTTTTCCAAGAAATTAGAGGTGATCGGGTCTATGGGCGCTTTCTTGATTTCTGAGGGATTCTCCTGTCCCTCAGTGGGATGGGCGAGGGGTGGACGTCACCGAGCCGAAACTCGGTTGCCTTTCGCCCCTATGCCTAAGAATTCATTAAGCTTCTCCTGGTTTCTTACCGATATAGCAAATAAGACGAATAAATGCCCGAATGAAGGTCATGTATGGATCCAACGATTCTCGTGGTCGATGATCAAAGAGTGATTCTTGAGTTTCTCAAGAAGGTCCTCGAAAAGGAGAATTATCAAGTCCTCACGGCTGAAACAGGTGAGGAAGGCCTTGACCTCCACGCTCGATATCATCCTGACCTGACCTTATTAGACATTCGGTTGCCCGATAAGAATGGCATGGATGTCCTGAAAAGAATTCGGAGCAAACACCCAGAGGCCCTTGTCATCACCATGACGGCCCACTCAGGGATCGAGGGGGCGGTGGAGGCGATCCGTGAGGGAGCGTATGACTACCTCTCCAAACCGATCGAGGTCGAGTCTTTGCAGTTTACGATCCGAAAGGCCCTCGAAACACTCAATCTCAGAAGGGAGATAGGTGAAATCCATGAGACCCAGAAGAGCAAACACGGCTTTGACCGGATCATCACGAAAAGCGAAAAGATGGTTAGAATCCTCGAACTCGCGGAAAAGGCGGCACAGAGCCAGTGTTCCACAATCATGATTCAAGGAGAAAGTGGAACTGGGAAAGAGCTCTTGGCCTCTGCTATTCACTACAGTAGCCCACGGGCAGCTGCCCCTTTTGTTATCGTCAACTGCACGACCCTCTCACCTGAACTCCTTGAAAGTGAGCTATTCGGACATGAGAAAGGTTCTTTCACAGGCGCAATTCGCAAGAAACTGGGGAAGTTTGAAAATGCCCAGGGAGGGACGGTTTTTCTCGATGAGATTGGAGAAATCGACCCCAGACTTCAGGTGAAGCTCCTCAGGGTGATTCAGGAAAGGGAATTCGAGAGAGTGGGAGGACTGACAAGACAGAAGGTCGACGTGCGGATTATTGCCGCCACCAACCGAAATCTGCAGGAAGAGGTCGACAATGGGAATTTTCGAGAAGACCTTTTCTACAGGTTGATGGTAATCCCTATATACCTCCCGCCTCTCCGGGAGCGGCGAGAGGATATACCGCTTCTCGTGGAAACCGTTGTTCAGCAGTTCAGTCGAGAACTGAAGCGAGAGATCAAACGTATCAATCCCGAGGCAATGGCTATCCTCGCCGACTGCCAGTGGAAGGGAAACATTCGGGAACTCAAGAACATCCTTGAACGAGCCGTTATTCTAGGAGACGGCGATACGATCACCCCTGAGAACCTGCCCGACGAGATCCGATTCTCAAATCAAAGTAAGACAAAATCGAATACGGCCTACCCGCACGGAATTCACCCACTCAACGTAATGATCACTGAGTACGTGCGAAAAACACTGGCCACGACCGGTGGAAACAAAAGCCAAGCAGCCCGTCTTCTTGGCATCACCCGCCAGCGATTAAAACGCCTATTGCTAAATGGCTCCATCCCGGAGGCTGACCCTCCGGACCCCCCCCGAAAGGATTCATCTCACCCTGTAGATGTGACCTCATGATTGTCCAGATAGATGTCATGAGCCCGAGAGATCATTGACGTTGAGGTCACAGTAAGTGCAGTCATGACGACCTACTTTGCATCACAGAATTGCGACGGTTCTTCCATGCCCTGTTGATGGGAGGACATAGCAGGGAAAAAGCGAGTCCGACGGCGATTCCGTACAGGACGTCCACACCATAGTGATACCCGTTGTACACCGTTGAAATTGCAAGGCCTGTCGCTGTCACTGCAAAAGCGAAAGGGGATTTTCCATACCGGGCAGCGAAATATACGACCGCCACGGCCACGGCCACATGGGAACTCGGGAAGGCTCCGCCCTGAATAGCTCCCTTAAAGAAGAGCCATTGCTCAAATGTGGTGAAAGGGCCTCCATCGAGGAAGACGAGATCGAAAGGAAGCACACTCGGGACGAATATTGGGCCTGCCACGGGCATGGCGAGGTAATGGAGAAAACAAGTGAAAAAAGTGACACTGGTTGTCAGTATGAAATCATTGAGCCGGTCTAACTCCCGCCGGAAGTAGAGGTTCATTCCGAGAACCGGGATAAGAAAATAATAGGACATGTAGAACAACGACATCACTTCAGTAACAACTGGGCTCGCCATTTTCTGCAACCAGACGGTAGGATATCCCCCAAACACCTTATTCTCAATGCTCAGTATCCAAGGATCGAACATCACTGGCCTGAACAGATAGATCATTTGGCCCATCTCTTCGAATAGAAACACATAGAGAAAGGGGACATACCATAGCTTGCAGAAGAAAATGACAGGGCTTGACCGGCGCGCATTCAGATAGAGGATAGAAACTGCCATGGCGAGAAAGAGAGCGTTGACGCTGAGATGCCAGAGGATAAGTGAATTCTTCCTCCCGAGTATAAGAAGGAGAACGAGAATCGCTGTTGCATATATGAAATAGGAATAGTCGACAAGTTCAAGGGCTAGAATATCGGGTGATTTTGGCGGCAGACTAATCTCGATTTTTCTCAACGAACTTCTCAGAGCGTGACTCCTTCACGGTAAGGAAAAGCGTTTTTCAGCGGGGCGAACTTCTCCCAAACTGGATCGCTAATGAGGATGTGGCTTTTGACTAAGACAACAGCCGAGAAGCGGCACTAGTCTTCTAGATGGACATAATAATGGGTCAGATAGAATTTCAATTTTTTCCCTTTCCGTGTACTCCCCCTCAATTGCCTGTGCGAAAGATGACGATAGTTGGCCTTCCAAGCATCGTCGGGATACTGGCGACGTCAGTCTGTTATTTTCACCTCTCCCCTCACCCATTTTCGGTGTTTCGGGAGAGCGTTATTCGGTCTGTTTCGGTTGGAAGCCAATTCGGTCAAAGGGGTTCACAACGCTCGTCGTGATGTTCCGCAGGTGGGAATGAATCCGCTTCAACCAACGAAAGTACATGGCCAGAGACACAGCAGTGTCGGTGCTGATGCTTTTGTATTCTACTTTTATCAGCGCAAAAAGGCATTTATCACAGAGCCGGCTCACCCATTCGTATTTCTTCAGCAACTTCTCAGCGGCGTTTTTGTCTGCCTTTTCAAAGCAGGCTTTTGTCTGAAGGAAGTTATCCTCTACTGCCGCTTCGACCCGTTGAAGGTCTGACTCAAATTTACCCCCATCCAATCTCTTCGGGTAGTTCTTCGCCAGTTCGATGATATTCTTGGTGTAATCCCCGATTCGTTCAATGTCGACAATAATGCTCACGAGGACAAGGCCGGAGGGCAGTTTTTCAACACCACCAACGGCCAGATGATTGAAGACATTGCGGCGGACCTCACGTTCGTAACGGTTCACCTCAATATCCCTACTGTAGATATCGATATCCACGCGGCTATGATCGGTGTGTCGAAGGGTGGTTTTCGCACTCAAAAACATGTCTCGTGTGATATCTAACATCATGAAAGAGCGCCGGTAGGCACGGTCCATAAGGGTATCTTTTTGAAAGATGGCAAACAATTCTTTAAACATGTCACACGCTCCTTATCTCAAGAAATAAACGCCAATCAGTGGAACGACAAAAAACATGATGATAATGTAGACAAAAGGAATAACTTTACTCCGAGTAGAGTAATCCGAAAATCTTTCGGCCATACGAATCGGAAGTGATCTGAGGGGCCACCAGATGATTATGCCGCAAAAGTTGAACAGAAGATGGGAAAATGCCACGATAATTGCGGCAAGATTCCCTGTGACCAGAGCAGCCAGAATTGCCGTGACGGTCGTCCCAACATTGGAACCGAGTGTATACGGAAAGATCTGAGCCAGTGTCAAGATCCCAGCCCCGGCCATTGGCACGACCAACGAGGTGGTGATTGAACTGCTCTGCACCATCACTGTGAGGAGAACACCGACCAGGAAAGCACGAAGGGCCGTATTGAATAGAAACCTATCGAACCATACCTCGGCCTTTTTCACAACCACGACCTTAAGGGAATCGACCATTTTCTTTAACGACAAAAGAAGCAAGAGTAACGACAGAATCAATAGCATCCAGGGATGAAGTCCAAGGGAGTCTTTTAGCACGCTGATGAGCGGCTGGGTTAAGACTTTTACTGGGCTCAGGAAGGCCAGCCCGCCCATATCCTGGAAAACCCTGCCCATGAAACCTGCGGCCAGTCCCAAGAAATTTGTCATGATCTGAATTGGGAAAAGCACAGAGACTGCAAGAAGATTGAAGAAATCATGGACGATCGCGGCAGAGAACGATCTCCTGAATTCGCTGGACCGATTCATCTGTGGTAGGGAGGCGAGCGTATTGGTTATGGAGGTGCCGATATTGGCCCCCATGACGATGGGAATGGCAGATTGAATCCCTAACACGCCCCCGCCGACCATCCCTACCACGAGAGAGGTGGTCGATGAAGAAGACTGGATGATTGAAGTCGCTAGGACCCCGATAAAGAGTCCGACAAATGGGTTGCTGGTCGTCTCGATGAGAGTCCCGGCAAATTCTCGGCCGAACATCTTCAACGATGTTCCCATCAGTTCGAGGCTAAAAACAAAGCAGTAGACGAAGATAGCCAACTGGATGAGGCTAACCAGAACAGGGTGATTCCTATGCCAGGTTCCGATCTTCTTCATGAGGGCAATAAGGAAGGTCGTAACTCACGAAAAACAGAAAGAATAACAGTGTAGTTATGAAATGACAAGAAAATTCTCCCGACGAGTGTCCTCAGTCATGTGGACAGCCATGGCCCTGAGGGACGTGTGCAAAGGTAAGAGGCAAAAGGTGAAAGGAAAAAGGCAAAAGGACCACAAATTCAAAGGAAACCTTTATCCTTTAACCTTGATCCTTTAGCCTTAGCGAAGTTTAGAAAAAGATCTCGAGCAGCGAAGCACGCTCCCTTGTCCCGACAAAAACACAAATCACTGGACAGACAGAAAATAACCACTGAATCAGATGCTGGTCTAACCAACCTTACTCTCTCCGCTCTCCGTCGCTGGTCATCTCAAGGAGTCGCTGTTCCAGCCTCTCTGTCTCCTCCAGTATGATCTTTACGTACTTCTGCCCCTCTGAATGTGGCTCCAGGGTGGCAGCCAGTCTCTTTGCAAACCCCCCCAATGCAAGCACGGGGTTTCGGATCTCGTGAGCGACAGCCTGAAGGGTATGGATGACAATGTCCTTTCCTTGATTCTGGTGGCCGAGATTCTCGAAGGACGGCAGCCCACTCCGGCAAGCCGGACGTCCTCCCATCGATATCCGTTCCGAGAGTTTGCCAAGGGCGCTGTTAGCCTTCTCCATAAGGTCGACAAGATCTCTCTCCTTGTTCACCTCCACCTTCAAGGTTCGGGCGACTTCATCAACCTGATCGAGTGTCGTAATGAGAATATCGTTGATGACTTCATGATCCAGACCGAGGCACTCTTCAGCGATGTGAAAAGGGCCGCCAAAATCGGTCCCCTCCTCGCACATGAGCGCTGAGAACTCCCGTGCCACCTCACAGACGATGGTCAAGGGAGGAGCCCCATCTTCACGGGCTTTATGGCCGTAGAAACGTTGACAGTCGATAATGGTTTCCGGAAACTCCCAGGCCCGGAGTGCCATCTCTCCAATTTGTCTGTGATCGACCCCATAACGCTCTTGTTCCCAGGCAATGAGCGGTTCAATGGGATATAGCTCAAGATTTCCAGTCTTGAGTCTACCTTTCAGGAAGAGATCGAAGAATATCAAAAGCCCGATTTCACTGATAAGACCTGCAACAAATGCCTCCTCAGGGCCACACCCCCCGAGGCGGCGGGAGAGCGCCTTGGCTGAGAGCGCCTGATACAGTGAATAGCGCCAGAATTTCTCGTAATTCATCGGACCAATCTCGCCCATTGGGAAGTTATCCTTCAGAGACAGGGAAAGAGCCATGATCCTCAGACGGTCGAAGCCGATTCTCAATACCGCCTGTTCCAGTGTGCTGATGGGGTTGAGGGTTAGAAAGAAAGCACTGTTTGCCAACCGAACAAGCCGGACTGCAAGGGATGGGTCCTTCTCGATGAGAGTGGCAAGAGCTTTTACCGTGCACTTCTCGTCGGAGGCCATTTCGATGAGTTTCACGGCAATTGGGGACAAGGATTGAAGAGAGTACCCAGATTCAAGCCTTTCCGAAATGTCCTGATCGTCCTTCATCTTTAGCCCGAAATGCACCCCGTGACGCGACGCATTGTCCTGGCATACAGCCAATTGTTAACGTCCCACGACACCGCTCACTAATATAAATCAGAAGATATAGAGAATGGTTGAGTGTTCTTTTTGCGAGGGAAGTCGACAGGACTCGCTATTCTGACATTTCTACAGTCTCGCCGTGTTGCTCTGCTTGAGCCGATCGACGTTCCAAGGACTCAAGTTGCACCCAAGAGGGGACCCCCGTTTGGGGTTATTTGGTTTGTGCCAGTGAAATCGAAGGCCATTAAGTCTCCCAGGATCCATGATGCCCTTCGATGAAGTCTTGTTCAATCAATTGTGGCCTCATCCGCTGCCACCGGCATTTTGGTGCGCTACAATAAACCGTCTCCGGCCTTTTGCTCTCGAAGAGAGACCCCTTCCCTTTCGGCCATGGCGAGGATAAGACCTGCAGGGCCGGTCATCATATTATCGCCAAAGGGTGCTCCAAGAGTAATTCTTTCGATTCCAACGTGCTCGAGCAACATCCGCTTCGGACCTGTGGCAAGGATAACCTCAACTCGGTCGAATCCCACTCCCTTTCTGACATATGCCCCGTGCCCTCCCTCGGCAATGACTTTGCGGTGAGAGAGTGTGCCATTAGCCAGATCGATGACGAGCGATTTCAGAACCTCGGATGTGAGAGCACTGGTGTGATACTCGAAAAAACCGCCGATCTCACCCTCGATCAAAAGAGCACCCAACGTGTGTGAGGTGGCAATATCCAACACCAGGATAGAATTTTTACCTCGGACCGATGGATCACTCGATGCACCGAGAATGGCAGCCATGCCTGTATCCATGAGGTAGATCTTCTCCGATGGATACCCTTTAGTGTCAATCGCCACAGCCCTCATTCGGCGCAGGGTGGAAGGGATTTGTTCGGATTCAAACAAGAAAGCTGATGGTCTGGGAGAATTCCCTATGATCTCCTTGAATATCTCATGGCGAAAATCCAAAGACGACACTTTTTCACCGGGTGTCCCGTGGTCTTGGACGGCGACACCGAAAAAATCGACCGCTGGGTCGATCCCCATAGATGTCAGAATCGACACGATATCCGTGACGACAACGTCTCCTGTTTTGAACCAAGAGACATTGGGGCGTTTCATCTCTTTCTGGGCTACCTCTCTGGAGACCAGTGTCACTCCTGTGCTCTCGACTCTTTCCCTTCGGTGGTGAATGGTTTCTGCGGCTGGCCGAGTCATCAGAATCTCACTTTCCTGGGCTTTGCTTCTGATCGCTTCGGTAACCGGCCCTCCCCCCATTTGGCGACCAGTAATGAGGATTCGCCTCCCTCGACAGTCCCCTATCTTTTCGGCCAGCACGCGGGTTGGGGACTTGGCGACGAACTTGAATTGATCCCCCGACCTGGTATCGAGAAACATGGCATCGAGAGTACCCGCACCGACGTCTATGGCCAAAAATCGTGACATTGACGCTGAAAAAGCCTCCTGTTTCTTGTCCCCAGATTAAAGCTCGACCCATTGTAGCATAATTCTTTTGCAGACAGACAGAAAGAATCGTGCCTTATCGAAAAGAGTCAATCGGATCCGCCAATTGACAGGTAAAAGCGCTTCCTCTATAATCGCGCTATCCAAAAGCGACTCCCCATGGTAACAGGTGGAAGGGAAGCATTGCAAAGACCTCTCACTCAGATAGCAGGTGACTATTTCGACTATCTTGGAAGACATTTTCCTCAACAGTGCGCGAGTGATGAATTCTATTTTTTCCCTCGCTCAGAGGCTGCGCTTCAACATCTAGACGGATTAGATGAACTCATTCCCGAGAGAATTCATGACCACCTTCGAACCCTAAGCGGCCTTCTGAAAGAGGTTCCATCGGATCAGCGAGATGAACTCGAGGGAGACATAGATCGTCTGCTGCTCAGACAGAGCATGAAAAGCGTAATCAGGGAACTCCAGGATGCAATGAGTTGGCAAAATGACCCCATCCTATATATTAAGATCCCGCTTTTTGCAACAGATCACATTCTCTACCGAAAAGAAAGTCCACCTGATCGTCTCCGAGTCGCCCTCTCGAATCTTCTCAGCCACATTCCACCATTTCTCGATGCGGCTATCAACAATCTTTGCTCCCTATCTGAGATTTCGGTTCAAGTTGCCCTTGATATGGCCGAAGACGCCCGGCAATTCTACAGCCGCGATCTCCCGACGTTTATTGCGGAGAAGATCGGCGGAAGCAAAGAACTTTTCGCAAAAAGCAGAACCGTATCGGAGGCCTGGGACGGATACAAAAGGGGGTTGCTTCGGATCCCATTCCGGGAGTCTTTTGCCATCGGGGAGGATAACCTCAAGAGGATTCTTGCGATTAGTTTTGGGTATCCGAAATCTCCGAGGGAAATCCTGAAGATCGCGCGACAGGCGTATAGAGAAATCCACGAAAAGATCCGCCAATTCGCTGGTAGAATCGACAGCCGGAAGAGCTGGAACCGTATCCTCTATGAGCAGCTTCCTCTGGCGTCCTCTCCTGAGGAACTCCTCCGTCTATATCAGCGTGAAGTGGTAAAACTACGCAGGTTTCTGACCTCCCAAGACATTCTAACCTTTCCGACTGGGGAGAAGATCGCGGTTCTCCAGACCCCGTCCTACCTACAATCACTCAGAGCCACCGCCTCATACCGGGCACCTCTTACGGGCGATACCAGAAGTCATGGCGTATTCTACGTAACACCCGGTAAAGAGGATCTGCAGATCATATCGACCCATTGTCCATACCTGTCTGCCCACGAATCTTACCCGGGCCACCACATTCTCGATCATTTTCGAATTCATCATGACAACCCGATCCGGCGCCAAATCGAATCGCCGCTCTTTTATGAGGGATGGGCCACCTATGCTGAGCAGCTACTCGATGAGCTGGGATACGTTCGGAAACCACGGCAACAGCTAGTCCAACTCAAACGTCAGCTCTGGCGCAACTTGAGGGCAGTACTGGACGTCGAACTCCAGACTAAAAAGACTAGCCTGGTCCAGGCAGCCGAAAAGGTTCGAGCACTTGGCTTTTCGCCTGAAAGGGCTTATCGTCAGGTTCGCCGGTTCGCCCTCACGCCAGGATATCAACTGTGCTACTTCATGGGGGCATACGAGATTGCTCGGTTGCGGAAGCAATTTGGCCCCCCTTTAGGTCTGAGGACTTTCCATGACACGCTGCTCGGAGGTGGAGAAATACCCTTTCACCTCGTCCAGAAAAGATTGGAGGCGTATAGAGATGGAGAGGCCTCGCCGTGATTCCAGAACGAGATTGCTGTCCACCCCACTCGTGAGAGTACCCAAGGGCGTGGAGGGCCCTGGGGGGGGAATTCTGTCCAAGAAAAGGGGGACCCATAGGGCCGGAGGACATAACAATGGTTTTACTGGGAGAAGGAGATACGAGATGAGGAGGGTAAGAGGCTACCACAGTGAGTGGAACATGGGCAGCCCGGGCGGTTGGGAATATCAGCGTATTGCCCAGACGTTGGGGAAAATGGCGTGGGATCTGGTGCTCAAAACCATTTCGGTGGGGGTTGATATCGATTTCGAAGATCCTCAGATAAACGCCGTACCCGGCTTCGCTCGAATGCTCTTACGGGCTCATAAAAAAAACCACGGCAGGAATCCGGTTCGTGCAGTTCTCCTGGCTGAGGCTGAGACTCTAGACGTTGTCCTGGAGAATAAGAATTTTGTGGATTATATGAACACGATCAACGGCGTAAAAGCTTCCCTCGCCGCACCGAACCACCTCTCATTGAAGAAGGGCGGTGTCTATTGCAATGGAGAGGAGGTCACGGTCATATTCATGGACTTCAATATGAAAACCCTTTTCAAGATAGCGGAGAATGAGGACATCAGCCCAGTGAAAGAGGCCATCAGGCAGGATATCCTGGCGAATCCCCGTGGAATGGAACCCTTGGGGGCCAAAGGACTGTTTGAGATAATCACCCAAGCACGGCACACCCAATTGAGCGACGACACGGTGAAACACACCCCTTGGACCCGCCAATTCTACCCCCGGACCACAACTGGTCCGGGGGGGGAATCCATCAAAGACCTCGTGGGCTGGACCGAAGCCCATTGGCACGATCTGATCCTAAAGCCTGCGCACGGATATTCGGGACAGGGTATCTTTGTTGGCTACAAGAAAGAGAACCCGAAAATCCACATCCGTACCGCATTGGACTCCGGCGACTACATCGTCCAGGAGACCGTTCCCCTCGGAGTCTGGTCCGAACAAAGCACCTGGCCTCTTCTGGAAGAACGATGTTTGTTCCTCAAGGAATGGCAGACCGATTTCCGGTGTTTCATAACCGACAGGGGCCTTCAAGGGTTTCTGGCTCGTTTCGGGGGTGTGCCCACCAATGTCGGCTCTGGCGGAGGGATTCAACCGATTGCTATACTGAAAGGCAACATGGCTCCACGGGCGGCAGTAGACAAGATCAACCAGGCTCTTTTCAGTCTGGGTTACAAGGCCTTTGTGCAGATCCAGAATGAAGTCAATCGGAAAGCTATTGACATGGGTTTTACCTACCTCTTAGGGCCCATCATGGTGACTCTCAGGCCAAGACTGCTAACAAGTCATCACCTTGAAGACCTCAGAAAGTACGCGCAGAACCTCTGGCATGATGCAATCAAATTGGAAAAACTCTGGCGCCAGGGACAGTTGGAGGATGTTGTCAGGATTGAAGAAAAAGAGAAGGAATTGGCCCTCTCACAACCATGGCAGGGGAGTCCAGCCCTCATGGTATCGGACGGTCTCTTTAGCTTTGGAGCAGACCTGATGGTCGAGGAATAGTCGATGATGACTCTAGATCCTGACTGGTGGAAGACCGTTTTCGATGAAACCTATCTGGTGACCGACGCCCGGTCCGTGTGCGACCCCGTATTGACTTCAAAAGAGGTGGATTTCCTGGAAAAGGTTCTCAAACTCGAGAAGTCCTGGCCCATCTTGGATCTCTGTGGAGGTCAGGGGCGGCACTCCCTTGAACTATCCCGCCGAGGTTTCCGGGACGTCACGGTCGTGGACTTTTCGAAAGTTCTTATCGACTTGGGGAAGAAAATGGCACAAAGGGAAGGCCTCAATACCCTGTTTATGTGGAAAGATGCGCGCGATACAGGCCTCCCCAGGCATAGCTTCAAGGCCATCATCATCATGGCGAGTTCCTTCGGCTATTTCCTTGACGACCGGGAGAATCAAAATATCCTTCGCGAAGCCTCCCGCGTACTTATGTCCGAAGGATCGCTCCTGTTGGATCTGCCAAACCGGGAGTTTGTGATGCAAAACTTTGCTCCCCAATCATGGCACGAAGCCAATCAGGACGTCGTTGTATGCCGTCAAAGGAGGCGGGATGAGGACATAGTGTACTGCCGGGAGATTGTGATTTCCAAGGCGAAAGGTATGATCCGGGATGCCACCTATTGCACTCGTCTCTACAGTCCCGAAAAGATCACAGAAATGTTGACGTCAGTTGGTTTTGGCTCTATCGAGATCGAAACGAATTCTGTCTCTCATGGGCAAAAAGGCGATTACGGGATATTGACCAACCGAATGNNATGGGCAAAAAGGCGATTACGGGATATTGACCAACCGGATGATCGTCACTGCTCGCACACAATGAAAGACCGTTTGAACCACCTCCCCTATTTGGGTCGAAAAAGTAGACTCGCCAGGCCAACGAAAACAGATGAATCCGAAAAAGACGTGTCCTGGCCTTCTGATTCATGACAGAGAGACAGATTACGGGGGCTCCAAACGAAAGTTTACGAACTGAGATAAAAAAGCCAATTTATTAAGTTAAATTAATAACTTAAAAGTTTATCACAAGAAATTACATGAATGTTGATTTTCGCCTCTCAATCGATCCACTTAATCTCTCCGGTTTCAACAAAGAACAAGGCAGCTTTTGTCGCCTCACCTGTTAGTTGTTCCCAGTATCGTCGGTATTGACTTATCTGTGGGACATAGATGGAAATTAGGTTTGGGAGGCCATCCCTGACCGGGTCTGATTTGTAATCGACAATTATCCACTCTTCGTGGTCATAAAACACGAGATCGATCACCCCTTTGAGAACCGCCTTTTCGGGACCTTCGCTGATGCCCATCTCACGACTCGGGACCATCAGGGCGAAAGGGACCTCCACCAGCCGCCGTTTCGCGCGGCACGCGCGCTGCCAGAGTTCTGAGGCACGGACGCTCTCAATAATCCGGACGATTTCATCCGCTTCGTCGAGGGGGAGTCCCTCCGCCTTAAGAAGAAACTCTATGTAACCAGCCACATCCGATACCTGACTGCGCATCAGCGACTCGAGAAGACGGTGAAGCAATCGTCCCCAGGCCACACCCCGTCCATGACCCTCATGGGCAGCGTACGGGTCGTCTTTTTCATGGACGATTCTCGTGACCTGAGTGACCGCGTAAGTCGGCCGGGTAACGGCGCCATGCTTTTCTTTTATCTGAACTCTCACATCAGTTAGCTTGCTGGGCCATTCTTGGTGGGCGGCACGGGGGGCTCTCCCGAACAGGCTTTTTGCCGAGGGGAGTTCGTCCTCCAGAGACCTGGAAAGCTTGGTCCACGGCCCTTCAGATCGAGATGTGCCGTCTCTCTTCACTTCTCGCCGGTGGACTGAGACAACCAGCATGTTCCTCGCCCGTGTCGCAGCGACATAGAGCACGCGGTCTTCCTCTGCCGCCTGAAAGGCAATCTCCTCTGATACTTTATGATTCCAGTCCTGGGGCCGAGCCAGCTCACGTCGTTGAAAGCCCTCGGCCGTGGCAATGAGGAAATGACCCTCTGCCTGTGCCCCGTCCCGGTTGATCGAGAACAGCGGGGGCAGACGGGAAAAATTACACGGATCGGCGAGGAATACGATTGGTGCCTCGAGGCCTTTGGCCCGATGGAGATTCATCAGCCTTACCGCGTTCATCCGTCCAGGGTCGGCACTCATTCCTTCGACATCCTCGTCTTCCATCAGCCTCGAAAGACGGTCAATGATGTTTCTGAACGACCTCCCCTGCGCCGATAGACACCGGGTCAGGGTTTGGGCTTTCAGAATGCTGCCGCTGCGACTGTCACCCAACTCCTGTGCTGCTCCGTGCGCGACAATACCCAGTCTCTCGCAGATTCGTCCTAATGCGGCACCTGGTGGCAGGTGGTGCGCCAGAGCACGTGCCTCCCGAAGCAGTTCAAAAGCCTCAGCAATGCGACCATCAGCCGTCTCCGGACAATCGGTCAGGTAAGAAAACCGTCCCCCAGCACGACGAAATTGATAGAGCGCGTTGTCATTCACACCCCATAGCTTCCCACGAAGAAAACTCACCAGCGCCACCGGGTCATCCGGATCCGAAACGGCACGGAGAAACGGGAGAAGGAGTGCGAGTTCCTCTGACTCCCCGAAAGCCTTGCTCCCAGAGATGTCGTATGGAATTCCCTCCCTTTCGAGAGCCATCGCGTAATGGTGCAGACGCGAACGGTTTCGCAGGATAATCATGAAATCACCTGGTTCTGCTGCCTGAGAATGGGTCTCTTCCGCCCCATTCTCCCCTAGCACCGGCAGTCCCGTATCGATGGCCCACCGAATCCATCGAGCGATTTTCGCTGCATTCTCCTGGGCAATCAGATCTGCACCTCTCTTACCATGTGACGCTGTTTCTAACTTGAAAACTCCACACCACGCGTCACCGGCAGGTCGAAAACCGCTCAGGAAGGAGTTGGCCGCCTGCTCTCGGGTGCCAGAGATTGGGAATATCTCACGAAAGACCTCATTGGTCCATTCACAAATCTTATTCACCGATCGAAAATTGGTTGTCAACTCAAGCACCCGTCCCCCCCCATGCTCAATGATCTCCTTCATTCGGTCGTAGGTGACGATATCGGCTCGACGAAAACGATAGATCGATTGTTTCGGGTCACCAACGACGAATAGAGCTCCGGGCCGTGGACGGAGTCGGCGCCAATCTGCCCCGTTCGATGCCTCGCTGGTGAGGTAGAGCATGACCTCAGCCTGTATGGGGTCGGTGTCCTGAAACTCGTCCACAAGTAGATGGGTAAATCTTTCCTGCAGATTTTGTCGAACCCGAGGGTGATGGCGGAGCAGGTCGCGAGCGAGGATCAATAGATCTTGAAAGTTGAGCTGCCCTGTTGCCAATCTCCGCCCGTGGAGATTCTTGGCGGCCGGAAGAATCGTATTGAGCAATATTGGGTGGACGTATTCTCGCCATCGGTGGAGGGCAGGCCGTATAGTGTCCTCACGAAGTTGGTCGAAGCCATTCTTCAATTCTTTGGCCTGAGATTTGTCGGGCCACCGATTCTGCGTCAGTCTCCCTTCGTGGTCCAGCGACTCCAAGAGCCTTACGAAATCGGAATCCACATCGAGATCGAGTATTCGCCTCAACCGTAATGCCCGTCGTAGATGATTCTGGAATTCATCCCAACCCTTGTCCGGGACAGTCCTGGGAAGTTCCCGCTGGACCAAGCTTAGGAATCGTTTCACATCAAGCCGCACGTCGTTCAGATCCGGCTTGGAAACGGGTGTGGCTGTTATGGTCACATCCGGATAGCCAGAAATCAATTCGTAGGTGGTGCGCAAATCATTCAGCCCGATCCCCAAATCTGACAACTGGTGAAGCAGAGCACTGTCTTCCACAAACTTTTGCTGTACGTAAGTTCCCCAGAACTCCTCTCGGATGGCCCGATCTTCGATCTCGTCCAGTTCTTTAAAGCCAGGGTCTACGCCGCCCTCGAGAGGTCGCTCGCGGAGAAGCCTGGCGCAGAAAGAATGAATCGTGCCAATAAAACATCGATCTAGCTCGTTGAGCGCGATAGCGAGCCGCTCTTGTCTCTTTCTATCAGGCTCTCTTCGATGGGCTTCTTCGAGACCCAGTTGAAACATTTCTCGGAGGTGAGCCCCGGCTTTGCGGGTAAAGGTGACGGCGGCCAAACGGTCTGGTTGTGTCTGGCCCTCCCGCAGCAACGCCACCATGCGTCTGACGAGACTGGTTGTTTTGCCGGTGCCGGCAGCAGCCTCGACCAAAAAAGTGGTCTCCAGCTCAGTCTCGATGGAGCGGCGTGCATCCTGGTCGGCCAGTGTGGGATTAGTCGTCACAGTTCATCAACCTCTTGAATGCGTCAATTCCTGTCTCGCCTGTCCCCTCCCTGTCGAATTTCATGAGAATTCTCTCATTGGTCTTCCTCGGCCCCTCGCATACACACTGGTAGTCGCAGAATCGGCAGTCATCGGAATCTAGCGCATAGGGGAAAACCCCCTCCCGAAGTAAATGGAATAGCGTCCTGAGGACACGATTTAGGGCTGATCTATCCTGTTTTTTGACGACCCGTTGTCCCTCCCCCCTTGGACCGGGAAAGAAATAACCAGAGGTCACCACCCTACCCTCCTGATGCGCCCGGGCCAGCAGAATCTCTAGGGCACGGGCATAGAGGGCATGTTGAATCTGACGACCTCTATTGAGGAGCTTGTCCTCACGGAGGGAGTGGGCGCTGCCAGACTTGTAATCCCAAACCTCATATTCGTCCCTGCCCCTCTGGTCGACACGGTCGATCCGTCCGCGAAGCAAGAGTTCCTCCCCTTCGCCAAGATCGATAGATACAGGCTGACTGCTCCCAATAGGCGAATCGGATGCCATACTAGACAGGCCAAAAGGAACTTCAAAGTAGCGTGGCGTTACCTGCTGACAGTGAATCTCCTCATCTTTCAAAAAAGTCCGACAGGCACGCAGAATCTGACTGCGTTGCGTCGTGAAGGCAGCAATACTCGGAGAAGGCACTCGGGTGTGCCACCTGTTGATCTGCTCTTCAGCAATACGTTTCAAGTTGGCCCAGTGGTGGGCAAAATTCGGTTTCTCCTGACGGGCTGTGATCTCTACCATGAAAAGCCGGAATATTTCGTGTATCAGGCTGCCAAATTCTAATGCATTGAGCCAAAGCGTCGGATCACGGGCGTAATCATTGGGCGGTTCGATACCTAGAACATAGCGCAGAAAGTAGGCAAACGGACATCGTGCAATAGCTTCAATCTGTGTGCAAGACATGGGATCTCGGCTTATCCGGGGGTCGAGCTCTCCTCCGCTGTCTCTTACCTGTCCATCAAAGACGGTGAACCGATCGCTCGAGCGCTCCTGTTCCGCCTGCCAGCCATACCGTAGCCATGGGTAGATCTGTCGAACAACAGCGGCAATAGCGTCCTCCCGAGAACCTGATTCTCGAAGACGTTCCAGCCACCATCCGGTCTCATCGAGGACCATGGAATCGGCGGGGATAAACCCCGCAGGCCGTCCAATACCGACTCGAAGGGCTCTGTAGTCCGCTTCGGGCTCCTCTCTTACCGAACGGTAGAGTTTCAAGACCAACGGCGCCGGAAACTGCTCGCGGTCTTCGAGCAGGTTCCGACAGGAGTAACTCACCGTGATTCGTCCGCGGAGCTGTGCAAGGCACGCCCAAAATGCCAGTCTGTTTTCCTGAGGCCTCTCTCCCGGGAGAGGAAGCCGCCTTGGGCTGATCAAACTATTGAGGTCTCTTCGCTCGAAATCGAGTAGAACAGGGTCTTGCAGGCCACCTCCAGGGCAGCGGGAATCGTCTAGCCCAACAATAAAGGTGACCTCCCGCCCACTGTACCCTCCCAACCGATAATCGCTCACATGAAGATGCCCAGGTTCGGGGGTTCGAGCACCGGTATAGGCGCTCCCAAGTGCCTCTTGCAACCGTTTGATGGCGTCCCCATACCTCAGGCGTATATCTGGCAGAAAGGAAAGCTCTTCAAGGATTTTCTGGAGTGCCATGGATGCCATACCATCGAGTTCACTCGCCACCCGGGCAAATGTCCTGACAAAGCCCGCTCCCCCACAAGCGAGGGCGCCTAAAGCGATCTTTCCATCGGCGTCCGCCTCTGGCGTCATTTTCAGCACTGCCTCCACGAACGACCGAACGACCGTCACCGCCCTTATCTGCCTCTGATGAAATTTCCCCTGAGAGGGCGTCGCGCCCCTTTCCTCTTTTCTTCGTTGACCCTTCTTGTAAAGCAGGAGCAGGGCATCGAGGCAGGAGAGGTGTCGCTCCCGTCCCCACCCAACCCCGGCATCTCGGAGGACACGTGCGGCACGCACAGCTCCTGCTGATTCACCGTCTCCCGTGACCTTGCCAAGGTCTAGAACCTCTGCCTCTATCGTGCGCGTGAGGGCACCAGCATCGTAATCGTTGTCCAGCCATTCCAGATACCCCAGTGCCGCCTGACCTGGCCGAGAGAAGATGATCGGAATGCCCTCTGCATAGGTGCACGGCATGTCATACTGAGAACTCAACTCATAGATCAAAGGGAGATAGGTAGCAGTGTCTGTATAAAGAATCTCGGCCTTATCCACCTCGATACCTTCATGAAGGAGTCGTCTGAATACCTCGCGCACCTCGTTTTCCTCACCGACAGCGTGAAATATATTGATCGTGGATGAATTGGCTTTCCAGGCGACTGGATCATCCGTGGCAAGCACGTAAATGCGGTCTTCCGCGATACGCTCCAAAAACTCCCTCTCAAGGGACGACAGGTCAAGATTCTCCGGAAGCAGATAAAGGGCATCCGCCGGGGCACGGTTCTCTTTGTTCGTGAACTTTTCTAGCGCCCGTTGGAGAACGTCGGCCTCATCCACGAGGTGGTTGTGAGCAAGCGCTTTCTCGTAACAGTCGAGAATAAGACGAAGTTCCCTGGCCTTTCGTCCATCCTCAAACGGCTCGGGCCGGATCCCTCCGGGAGTGACTGCCGCGCCTCTGAGGTCTTCGATCGTCGCCTTTAGGGCTCGATGAAAGCCCGGCTGATCCTTGAGTCGTCCAAAATAATCTTCAGGACTTAGCGTTCTAGAACAGGTTTGTTCTATCAGCGCCAAGGCCTGCGCCCGGGAGAGAATCCTCAAACCAGCGCGGGCTAAGTCCGTATCGATTGTTTTGCGTGCCAAGGTATGAACAGTTTCAACATGGAGATTGACCCAGGGATGCCCAGATCTGACAAGGGCCTCGGTGACTTGATGCCCCAGGGCGAGGGAGGGTGAAACGAACACCTTTTCTTCGAGTCGGTGGGTATTACAAAAGGCAGCGAGATCTTCAACCAGACGATTCACTGAGTGGTTTTCACCTCGTTGATGTCATATGTTATGGTATAAGAAAAGACATCAAATTTCCACAGATCTGTGTCAATTCGATGCCACCAGATTCTGAATCTCATCGCCGCCCGCTGAGATTCTTAGAGATTACCCTGACCTGTCCCTTTGACATAGGAAGAGAGAGTGGCTAAATTCCGAGAACAGATCGCACAGAGAGTCGAGCGATGAAGGACTATTCGGCTAGGATTCACAGGATTGAGTTACCCGTTCCCTTTCCCATCAAAACGACCAATGTATATCTCGTGGATGAGGATCCGATGACACTCATCGATTCCGGCACAAAGACAGAAATATCTTTTGTGGCCCTAAAAGACTCCCTTCAAACCCTGGGCTATCAGATTGATGACATCAAAAGGATACTTATTACCCATGGGCACGTCGACCACTACGGGCAGGCGAGAGGAATCGCGTCACAATCAGGTGCCGAGATCTATATCCATAAGAGGGATTACGAGAGAATCCAAGCCATGGAGCAGTTTAGAGGCAACCTAGTATCAGTGCTCAAGCAGAATGGGACGCCCACTGGCCTGATCGAAGGGACTCTAGACTACATGAAATCAGTGATAGGATCACTAGCCGAACCTCTTGGTGAAGTCAGTCATATCAACGATGGAGACGAGATTCATTTTCAAGAAATGGTATTTCGATCCATCCACTGCCCCGGCCATAGCCCGGGGTTAATGTGTTTCTATCTAGAAGAGGGCAGCATTCTGATAAGTGGCGACCATCTTCTAAACGAAATCTCCCCGAATCCAGTCATCGACCTGTCCAGGACCGGCCCTGGACCTCAGAGCACGAGTCTTCAAGACTATTTGGCTTCTGTCAGGAAGGTCGAGGGCCTCACGGTTTCCCTTGTCCTACCAGGCCACGGTGAACCGATTCAAGATTTCAGGGGCACCCTCAACAAGATTCTCCTTCACCACGAGCGACGTCTTTCGACTGTTCTCTCGATTCTATCTTCTCGCGGAAAGACCGCCTACGAAATATCGCAAGCCCTCTTTCCCAATGCAAACACGTCCGAGGTCTTTCTCGGCATGTCCGAAGTTCTGGGACATCTGAGAATCCTTTTGGATGACGGCAAAATTCGTTTCAAATCACGACGTGGCATAGACTACTACTCCATGAAAAGGGCGTAACCACAGCACTTGAAGTTTAAACCCGGATCAATTACGCTAAGGTCTTGATTGGAGAACAACCATCCACCATCGCCCAATTTGAGAAGTGCAGAGCCATGAAGAATGACCGAAACGGTTCAATACCTGCAGATCGGGTGTTTCAGTTCTCTTCAAGCGCGGCACTGGAAAAACTCACGGGTCTCAAAGCATATGACCTTGAGGAGCTACTGGGGCTCATCAGGTCTTGCCCTGATTCATCGATCTTCTACCATACCTTTTCTGCCTTCCGCACCCTTCGTGAGGTTCAAGCGCCTTATACCAATGGTTTTGCCCTTTGGATCTCCAAGTCCATTAATGAAGAGGCCCTTGCCGAAAAACTGGCGTCCATAGATCTGACCGAGTACAACACAATCAAAAGCCTGAGAACCCGTATCGTGAAAACCATTGAAAACCACAAAGACCAGAGTCCGACCGCTTTTCAAAAAACTGCGGACATGCCCTTCTACCTTCTTGACGCGAACAGAATCGTCTATCTGACCGACAAGTTTGCCTATGACCTGAGGTCATTCCGGCAACTTCTCGATACCATCAGTGTCGACTCGCTGTATTTCCACTTTATCGAGTCACGTCTCTATACCCAACTCCAATCTGATGACTTCTCCACGTGGATCGAAGAGAGCTTGAGTTTGAAACAACTGTCCCAACAAATAAGGTCCATCGACATTCACGTCTACACATTGGAGGAGTTAAGGGAGAGAATTACGAGAATAATCGATGAATTCCTCGAGGGGACAGCGTGAGCCGAATTGAGGGGATCGAGATTTACAGAAGAGAATCCTGAGACAAGAGATGAGTATACCCAGTTTGTCTGATTACAGAGAGGTCGTGGGCCGGAATGTTATCGAGGAACTCTACATTCTGGCCTCTCACGTGGGCGGCCGATCGATAAAGATGGTTAACTCCACAGCCGTCGGGGGTGGAGTCGCCGAAATGCTACATCGGGTGGTCCCACTTCTCGATGAATTGGGAGTGGAGGCAAAATGGGAAGTTATCAAAGGGGGCGACGATTTCTTCGACATTACAAAGGCTTTTCACAATGCCCTACAGGGGAAAGAAGAGTCCTTTCAAGAGCAGGTATTCCAGACCTATCTGTCCTATAATGAGATGAATAACAGTGTCATGGATTTTGATGAAGATCTCGTTGTCGTCCATGATCCTCAGCCTGCCGCATTGATCCATTGGCACAAACGTCGGAAGAATAAATGGGTATGGCGATGTCACATCGATATGTCCCATCCAAACCCTCAAGTATGGGATTTTCTGAGGCCATTCGTCGAGCAGTATGACGCGGCGATTTTTTCCTCCCCCCTTTTCTCTCCGGAGCTAAAGATAACTCAATACCGTTTCTATCCGGCCATCGATCCCCTGGCGGACAAGAACAAAGACCTGGGAGATCCCTATATTGACCGTGTTATGGAGAAATACGGAATACCCAGAGACAAGCCCATTGTCACTCAGATCTCTCGGTACGATCCGTGGAAAGATCCAATTGGCGTCATTCAGGCTTTTAAAATGGCGCGAAAACACGCGGATTGTCGTCTCCTTCTCGTCGGAGACAAGGCGGCCGACGATCCTGAGGCCGAGGAAATCCTTGGGAAAGTCACGGAGGCGGCCGGAGACGACCCAGACATTCACATCATCTTTCTTACAAGCTCTATCCCCACTGAGATAAATGCGTTCCAAAGGGCCTCCGATGTGATTCTACAAAAATCTTTGAGAGAAGGTTTTGCTCTGACTGTGTCAGAGGCACTATGGAAATACCGTCCTGTCATCGGCAGCGCCATCGGGGGCATTCCAGCGCAGATCATACATGGGTATACAGGAATGTTGGTCCATTCAGTGGAAGGAGCCAGTCTTCAGATCCGACGGTTACTCAATCAACCGGACCTGGCCAGAAGGCTGGGTGAAAGCGGCCACAACCATGTGAGAGATGAGTTTCTGATCACCAAGATTTTGAAAAGGTACCTACTCCTTCTCCTGGCTCTCGATCATCCGAGTCATGAAACCATTTTCCTAGAGTAGTTCATGACGCTTCGCATGGGGGGGGCCGTTCCTTTAAACTCGCTTTCTTCTCGGCCGTGAGACTCTCTTCGAGCACCCAGTCGATTCGGGCGTGTTCATCCTTTCTTTTTATCATCAGCCATTGATTGCTTTTACCGCGTCCTTTGAGTCGGACGAGGGTGAATTCCCCTTTGAGTCTCTCTCCCTGTAGACAAAGAGCTATCTTGTCCTCTCTAGTCTCAATGAGTTCGTAAGTGCCCCTGTCCCAGATCACGACAGGCCCAGCGCCGTATTGTCCCGAGGGAATAATTCCCTCAAAATCGATGTACTCCAGCAGATGATCCTCCACCTGAACTGCCAGACGCCTCTCCGACGGATTCATCGACGGCCCCTTGGGAATGGCCCAGGAGCGAAGGACACCCTCCAGTTCCAAACGGAAATCGTAGTGAAGGCGGGACGCATGGTGTTCGTGAACCACGAAACGAAGCGTCATAGTCTTACTTTTCTGAGTTCGTTTTCTTAACAGCTATCCCTGACGTGTGAGAACCCTTTTCTTTCAGAGGGGTGTGTCCCGTCTTCTATGACGGTCATGCCGAGCTTGGTATTCCTCGACAGATTGACCTATCGCGGAATAGGTTCCTCTTATTGCCCTACCAGATATAATCCTTGGCGATTTCTCTCTTGTCTCGACCGAATAGAACGTGAAAGACCCGAATCTTCTTTAACGTCTCGGGGGAGAGAGTTCCAATAGGGACATAGACGATTTTCCGCTCCATACGGGACGCGAGGACCTTCATATAGCTTCGAGGCGGTCTGGCTGCCACATACACCACATGTTTTTCGATCGAGTAATCGAGGGCCGCTATGAGCAGTTTCTCAGATTTAGATTGGAACCACCGATATTCGGGGTCCATCCACACATCTAGCATTCTCAGGGGGGGGTAGCTGAGGAGGAATCCTCCGTATTCGCACCGACCGATGCCTGGTCCCGGCACGTTATCCCCAGGGTCAGTTGCATAGAATGCCATGTCTGACTCCTGGTCGTGCTCTCCGTGCCAAGTCATGCAGTAGGGAAATCGATTTTGGTCATCTGTGTCGAATATAACGACCACCGATCCAACCGCCCCTTTCATGACGATGTTTTCTCTGACGAAGATTCTCTTCTCATGACTGTGTCTCAGAGTTTCCCGTATGTCGATGCCGTCCAAGAGGGAAACTGTCATCGGCACAATGCGGCCCTGTTCTTCGGAAAGCAGTCGGCCCCCTTTCTTCTTGAGAAATTGCCCATAATTCTCGATCACGAGATCCTCAGGCGGGTAAGAGCAGATCCCCTTCGAGTCAAACTGCCCGAGCCATTCGCCTGGAAAACGTTCCCGAGGCCTTCTGCGCACTGGCAGCCATACGGGTCGCTGCCGAGGCTTGTGCATTCTTCGCCGAATATGGATTCGCCTGGTTCCCATGAAAATCTGGTCTCCCGAGATTTTGAGAGTAGGAAGGCTCGCCGGGTCTTCCAGCCAGGGGTAGTAGCATCCGAGCCGCCACATGGCATAGCAGAAGTTGTCATCCACAGCGGCCCTGGCACTCGTCAGGCAATGGTAGAAATCAGACAACAAAAGACCATCCAACATGGCGTAATTCCGAGAAAACTTGAAAAAGGTTCTCTTCTGCCACTCAGCAATTCTCTCACCGGTATCTTGCAGGTAGTGAACGGCGGCTCGCTCAAAGAGCCTCAAGTTTACTCTTTGGCGATCAATCATAGAGGATGTGGGGTCGATCACACGGTGGGTGGACCAAACCAGAGCTTCCTCGAGGGCCTTCTCTTCTGATACGATCTTCCCCCCATCGACAACGCCAAAAGCCGATGACTTCAGCGTTTTTCGAACCGTGTAACGGCGACCTGGGGGATCTGGTGGGAGCTCAGCTCGATGGTACTCATACGTCGCAGAAAGGAATGGAAAGGCACTCATAACCTCCCCCATGCTGTCAGGATGAAGGTTGAAAAGTTGCACCGTCTTGCGCCTGATTCTTCCCATGGGGTGGGTCTGGGGCCGGGTTAGCTCTCGCCGAACCCCTTCCAAATGAACCATACCGCAGACAAACAGAAGGGAGGAGAAATTATCCTTGATCCTCTGGAGATGAAAAGCCATACCCTGTTCGCGAATACGGTCCTGGGGAGACTTCTTGAGGCCACGGAGCGCGTGCTTGCGAAAGCTCTGATAGTAAGCCCGGTGACCCACTCTGAGAATGGCGTAAGGGTCTGGCACGGGGTCTCTGAAGCGGGGGTACTCGTCGCCATCGACATCCACGAGAAAAGTGGGGATACCCTTCTCCTGTCCGTATCGAATCGCCTCGACAAGTGGATCAGCAGGTTCAATCAGAAGGTAAATGGACTCGCCCTTATCATTCTCATACAGAAGGAGGGAAACAACAGGAAGCCGATCGATCCCAAGCCGGATTTTTTTCTCCAGGGTCGCAGGCAGCTCTGCCGCTATGGCGTGTGGTTGGATCTTATCAATCGCTTGACGGACTATCTGGGCGAACTCAATCCGATAGTGACAGATAGGGAGGCAGTAGATATTCCCTGTCTGCTCTGTGAAGAACATATCCATGACACACCACCTAAGAACGTGAGACCCCGTCCTGCAAGCGATTTGAACCCGGGTGGCATTTGACGAGACGAGGCAGCGGAGCATGTTTGCGCTCACCATAGTAGGTAAAAAGTCGGTGAAGGCGCATGAGACGTGAAGAGCGGTAACTCAGAGATTTCTCACAGATATTGCAAGACCTCTTCGCCCAGGGTCAAGGACACCGCCTTCCGAAGGGCCTTTGCCCTGGACAGTCCTTCGGATTTGATCAGTTTTCCAGCGTACCGGGCAACATTGATCCCGTCCCGTACCGTATAAATCTCGTCATTTCCGTGTGCTCGCTGCAAAAACGTGACGACGTACTCCAGAATCTCTTCATCGATAAAAGGGAGGTTCTCCTTGAGGATCTTTTTCTCCTCGTCTTTTTCTGGGAAATCAACGGTGATCTGCGGCTGAAGTCGAGAGTGGATGTACTCGGGAATCTCGTAGGTACTCGTATCATCATTCATCGTGACAGCGATGACGAAGCCCTTCTGGGCGGGGATCTTAATCCCCGCTATGATGGACTCGACATAACGGCGGTCATCGAGGAGTGGCGCAAGGGATGCCCACGATTTCTCACTCATTCTGTTTCCCTCGTCGATGATGCAGGCATCGCCCTTAATCATGGCTGTCACGAGTGAACTCGCAGCGTAAGAGACTATCCCTCCTGACATGACGACGGGCGTAATAATGAGGTCCTCAGGTCGCGTGTCCATGGTGGCCTGAAACATATAGACCGCTTTCCCAAGACGTCTCGCTGCGGTATACGCCAGCGTGGTCTTACCAACACCTGGTTTGCCGAGGAGTCTCGGATTGAAAGGCAGATCCTTCTCATCGATAATCATCCACGCGGCCAAAAGTTGTTTTATGACTTCCTCCTGGCCTATCCATTTGACGCTCAGTTCAGTGGACTGGGCCAAGGTGATCTCAACATCCTCAATGCGAACTCGCTTATGATCGATAAACTCCATTTGCCCACGCTCCGGATCGATGATTTTTGGTCTGACTCTCGCAATTATACCATTCCGTGTCGGCCATGCAACTGCCAGGCAGTTGATACCCGCCTTCCGATATCCGTTAACATGGTGTTGTCCCAAGTTCCCCTGCACCAATTTCATACCCGATTTGCGAGGGTAATCCGACAGGACGTGGCAAGGGAGTAAAAGGCAAAAGGTGAAAGGAAAAGGGCAAAAAAACCACACCCTCAAAAGAAACCTTTGTCCGTTGACCTTGATCCTTTGGCTTTAAAGAATTGTCGAAAAAAGCTTTTGACGAGGGAAGAGCGTTCCCCTTATGCTTTGATCGGGGAAAAATCGAAAAAATGGTTTGGGCAACAGCCGGTTAATGCCTATTTTGGCATGCCATTCGCAACGGGACTCGAAAGACACACGTCCTTTTGACCTGTCCATTCTTCAGTAAAACTACGTCACCAGGAAACTTTCGGAGGTTCTATGAAAAAAGAGAGGGGCGATGTTTACAGAGTGATCATTCCCTTCACCGGAGAGAAGTTTTTTCTCGATCGATATGACTATGTTATCATCGATGGCTCGAGGCTCCTCCACATGGGAAAGATTCTCCCTTACACTGTAAAGGCGACGGACTCCCTCTATAAACATCTGGAGCTGATACGAAAGGCATCGAGAGGCACCACGCCAAAGCCGTGGGCTGGATTGGAACGGCGTCACTATGGCCCGAAGAAAAAGCCCCTCTAGCCGACCGGATCTGGATGGCAGGAAGTCTCTTCAGTGTCATCCAGATTTCAAAAAACCACGAAAGGAAAATCAAGACTTCAGTCTCTGCGAGGCGCCGCACCCTGTTTTTTCATATTCGCCAGTTTCAGGGCCTCATAAACCTCCTTGACCTGGCGTCTCGTCTCTCTTAAAGGCCCCCTGTTGTCGATAACAAAGTCACCCCGCCTGACTTTTTCCTCAATCGGCATTTGCGATTTCAATCGATTTTGTGCTGCCTCCTCACTCAAACCGTCCCGCTGGACGAGTCTTCTCATCTGAAACTCTGGCGGTACGAATACGACAATGATCTTGTCGAAATTCTGCTCCATCTGAACTTCCATTAGCAATGGAACATCTGTAATTACAATAGCTTGAGTATTAGTTTCTAGAATTCTTGTTAATATTTTTTGGTATATTGCCACAACCTGAGGATGAACGATCTGTTCAAGCTTTCTTCTTTTTGCAGGATCACCAAAAACGATGCGACCGAGGCGTGCCCGATCCAACCTTCCGTCCTTCTTAACGACTGTTTTACCAAAGGCCTTAAGAATCCCGTGCCATGCAGGCTTATGACGCTCCACGACGGATCGACTGACTTCATCGAGATCGATTACGCACGCCCCTTCTTCGGCGAACATTCTGGCCACAGTGGTCTTGCCGCTGGCAATACCACCTGTCAATCCGGCAACGATCATCCCCTGATCTCCCCCCTCCTGCCCCGCACTTTATATAATAGCCCCCAGGAGTTGTCAATCGTGACTTACGAGGTGTTCCCCCAAAGATTCAACGTCACCTAGTCTGTCCGTCAACACCCGCTAACCCGAGGAAGATTCTCTTGTCCCTGAGCGACGCTTTCAGAAGAACGGGATCAGTATTCCCCGGGCCGTTGTCTAACTCCTTTAGAACAATCTGATCACGGCTTTGAAAGAGTAATTCGCCAGAAAGTGAGAACGGAGGTTCTGAGCACGAGTCAAGATTTTTTCGCTCACAATTCTTAGCCCCGCCGTTGTTGAGCCGAGCGTTAGAATTGTCGAGAAAAGATTTCTCGCCAGCGAAGGGAGTTCCCTTTTCGATTTCACAAACAGAAGTCGAGAGAAGGGAATTGGGCAACAGCCCATTCCCACCTGTCCGGCCAAAGGTTGGCAGAGGGCACCGCCTGAACGACGTGAGCGAAAGTGGTAGAAGAACGCTCCACTCGAGTGTGGGAGGAGGGTTTAGAAGATTTCGTACTCCTGGAGATGAGTCACCGCATAATGGAAGGCCCGCGGCAGACCGTATTCAAGAAATGCATTACTGGCAGGCCTGCCACGCACCTGAATCTGATCGATCCTCATATTTGGGTCGAGATGGTCTTCAAAATAGAGGGGAACCATGTTGGCGGGATCGGCCGGATCAGGGTTCCAAAATATCCATTGGTCATTGGGATCATTTTCTGGATCGACAGCTGTATCATGAGGGTCGCCGCCGGTGGTATAGTAAAGCCTGTGTCGAACATCGGGAAGCTGCTGCCAAAATCTCACTGGCCACACATTTCCTCCTTCGTGCAGAACGAATTTACCCTGGACACCATAGTCAGAACCACTCGTATCGTAATCGATCCACCGCCTCTCCCCGGACGGGGTATACCAACTCAGTTCAAGACCACGGAGTTGAAATCGGATCTCATCCACGCCGTCGATATCAAAGGCTACCGCGGGATCGATCTCGCTCAATGGGATTCGCACATGCCTCCATGTACCATCGCCAGGGTTGGTTGCGTTGTCATACGCCCCGTGGTAGTTGGAAAGATAATAGCCGTCGCTGGGACCACCGAAGTCAGCAAAGGTAGTCGGATTCTCACCCTCAAGTCGGACGCGAAAATAGAACATCCGCCTCGTCTCCCTCGATCCGGAGATTCTCCCAAAATTGTCAAGCGACATCCAGAAGGTGAGCGCCCGATAAGAAGACCAATCCTCCCACGTGCCGGTAAGATCCTCATGATCGTACTCAAGTTGGTCTTCAATTCCATAGTCGTGATTGTCAGGATTTAAGCTCGTGATCGGTTCCCAAGTAGGCTCCTGGTAGATCCGCATGAGTTCGGGCACGTTGTCACCGCCAGTATCCCACCAGACTGCCTCACCACCATCAATCTCAGCTTGGGTGTATTGCTCCTGTCGCGTTCTGAGCTGTTCCCCATGCATTTGCCAATCACCGGGAAAACCTGAATTCTCGGCACTTTCATAGACCCGTGTCGGCTTAGATACCGTTCCATCGTACATGAGGCCATTGATCACTTTATCGTCAAAAAGGACGGTCCATCCCGCGTTTTTGAGATTGATACTCGTGCCGGCAAGGATAGTCCCCATGAAATACGCCGTGTATCTGACAGGCTCCGCAGGATTCGCCCCATTCTTAAGGACACCAAATTGACATCCCCGAGGATCTGCCAGGTTTTCCTGGTCGTCGAGGGTGATGGTTCCGCTTGCCAGGGCGACGCCGTTGATCTGGGTATCATAATCTCCCACGAGGAGGATGTCCTTCCCAATCAGGGTGAGACGGCCCACGGTACCACACCGGATATCCTTCGCGGTGATTGTTCCAGTGGCAATGATTGTAACATCGGTCTCTGTCCAGTCAGCGCCTCTCAAAACGCCACTGTTATCTAGATAGCCAAAGTCAAGGCCCTGAATCGTGACGTTCCCATCGACAAAGACGATATCCCTCCCATTGACACCTGCTGTGGGATCGTTAAGGCTGGTAAAAATCTGATCGCCGGCATATGTTCTGGGGTCAAGCCCCGAAAAATAGGCAAGTTGCGGCTTTCCATCAACGTCAAAGAGCCCTGGTGGAAGCTCGATTTGCCCCTGTATCGTTGGTTTTCCGAAGATGTAACCGTACTGATCCCATCCTCCCAGTCCTCCCAGCTGGTAATACAGGAAGCCACTCTCCGGTGGCACATCGTACCCGTCCTGCGTCACAAGCCGTTCATACTGGTCGATAAGAGTAATTGATGTTGATCCGCTCCCGTATGTAAAATCGGGTGCACCGGCGGAAATGTTTTCTGCCAGGGACCCTGGAAGCCCGACGACGGCCTCAAATTTTCGATTTACGTCGTCCCGGTCTATATAGAAGTTGTCACCATCCATATCGGACAGCCCTGCCGCTCCATCTCCATCAACATCCAAAGCACCCAGAACCTGAACCCTCACCCGATTCATGAGTTTCTGGCTGTCCCCACTCAAACCCCTGGCATCTACCCAATTGATTCGAAAATATCGGCTAGGGGCATTCCCCCCGGGAGACAGAGGGTCCTGGTTGTCGTGGGCCACTTGCTGAAAATCCTCAAGGAGTGGAACACCGCCAGAATAGAAGTTGGTGCTGAAGGGATTGAGAGTCGACAGGGAACCTCCCGCTGTGATCGCCCTGTGATTTTTGACGATCCATGCTGCCTTTTGCATACCGGCCTGAGCGGCATAATAGGCCGCCATCGCATTCCGGTCACTTCCAATGAGATCTACATCCGTTTCTGCAAACCGGTAAAAGGCAAGGCCAAAGAGGGTCAAAAAGAAGACGAAAACAACGGCCATAACCAGGGCGTGTCCCTGGGTTTTACTCCATGTCCGGAAATCCACTCCCTCTCTGTAAGTTACCGGCCCTTTCCCACAGGAGCCTCCATTTATGACGTGCCCGATCCTGCTCCAGTCTCTCACCGTGCTATTCCCTCAAATTCACCGAAGATGAGAAATCCATGGAAATATCATCCGTCTGGTCGTTCGTGCCCATGTCGTTTCGAATTGTGAAGGCGATGCTAAGGGACTGACCGGGCCCGGAGGGGGTCACAAACTCCAGTTTGTCAAACCAGAGAGATCCTCTAGTCGCGTCGCTGACCAGAATATCCCAGGGAACTCCGTCGGAAGGTGTGGACCCTTTGGTAATTGTTCCACCATACGGCCCCGTGTCATCCAGACCGAAATAGACCGTAGGCACGGCACTGGGGCCCATTCCACTTGCTGCGTTCCAAATCCCCTTAAACCCGGCAGCGAGTCCATCTGAATCCCTTTGATATATATCGATAAAGTCCTCACCCTCATCATAAACGCCGTTTCGGTTTGCATCGAAAAAAGGTTCTCCGGGGTAGAAAACTTGAATATCCCGATAAGCCCCAGAAGGGCCGGCGACGATTCCGACAACCTGACTTCCTTCCCGAATGGGCCGAATCATCCCCTCCATAATGAGGCTCCCCATTCGCTGGAGTTCCATCTGCTCTTTTCCCCGGTCAAAAGCTGTAAGATGTCCCATAAAGAAAGTCCCAATAGCCATAATCACGACCACAAGAATGAGGGATGACACGACAAGTTCGAGAAGAACCGTCCCATCCGATCTCAAGATCGGTCCGGCCCATCGTGGTAGTCGACACTGCGAGGCCATAGAAGCTCCAGCCTAAGGAGTAATGAAAGTGGTTAGCGTGACAACCAGTTCCGCAGGCGAATTGAGGGTAGGATCGGTTCCCTGCCAGTCAGTTTCGCCGTCAAGAAGGTCGTCGTATAGCTCCAGAATAATTCCCTTGTAGTCTTGACCCGTCCCATAAGAATCGTCAAAATCGCTGACCCGCCATTCAATGAACAGTTCTCCGTCCAAATCAGGCGCCTTCACATCCGCCGGAGGCCTCTTGAATCGCCGGTAGTGGCGTCCCGCGGAGAGGAGAGAATCGTCATAGGGCAGACCGAGAAGATCCTCCATCTCTTGATGGGCAACCTGAAGGGAAACCCTCTCATTGCCCAACTGCACAATGTCCTCCCCGGCTGTCCCGAACAGGTAGGAGAAAGCGATAACGGCGATCCCGAGGATGACACCAGCGATCAGGACTTCAAGCAAAGAGAGCCCTTTTTCAGGACCGAGTGTCCTCCAAAGTCCTCGTTTCGTGTCCACCCCTTGAAACCTCTTACTCGTCTTTTTGGTGAGAGATAGGTGACGTTTCCTCGAGAAAACCGAGAAACGAAGGGATGCTATCAATATGAGTGAACCAATGGTTTTTGCTCGCCACCAGCAATTAAGCGGGGCCAACGAGTGGAACAGATGAATCGTCTGAGATTAAGGCCCTAGAGACGGTTCCGATGGGAGCATATCTGCGGTTATTGTGCCTGTGCTGGCCCATCTCGAGCCGACTGCCTGCGAACTGTCGTACGTGACCGTGCTGCCACCGACACCATCAAAAGCCAGCTGAGCTGTTGCCGTGATGAGAAACGACGGGTCTGTGCCTGTTGCTGGGTCCCCGGGAGTGGCCGCGACAGCATAAGTGAAATAAACGGTATCAGAAATATCTATTCCCCGCTGTTTAAATGTCGTGAAGTCGTTCGCATCGAAATGCTGGGTGGTTCTTTGCCGCCAAATTTTTTGAGCCGTGATGATCGCCCCCATGATACTTGTCGCCTCGGTAACCCTCGCTTTCTGCACATAGTCCGTGTAGAGAGGTACAGCGATGGCTGCCAGAATACCAACGATGATGATCACCACCATCAATTCAACCAATGTAAAACCTCTCTGGCTCTTTCTCCTTTTCTTCATTGCCCTATCCCCTTTCTCCATGGGCTCGATTTACGAGGAGTATGGCCCATCGACGTGTAATCAACTCCCCTTTGCTTGTACAAGCAAATAGGATGCCAACGCTTACCGATCAAGGATGGTCGACGATGAGAGACCGATAATAACATAAATATTTAAATTAAAAGATTTTTTTGTTGTGGCCTACGTCTTCTCCAAAAATGCAAACTCAAGATACTGTCTAAAAGGATCCTCGAAATTGAAGAAATCGGTAAAAGGTTACATGTAACGGTCTTCTGATCGACGATCCACAGCGGCCAGAGATCAGCACGTGATTCTTTTCGATGAAACCACCTACCTGATCCCTGGCAGCTCCTGGTCTGGTTTTGCCGCCCCCTGCACCCCGATTCCTGCAGAGTTTCACATTCGTTAACGACCGAGAAGATCGTATTTTTTCATCTTATTGTAGAGGGTTTTAATGCTCAAATTCAGCAATCGGGCTGCTTTCTCCCGTTTTCCACTCGCCTTATCCAGCGCCTCGACGATCAACCGTTTTTCCATCTCTCTGGTAAGGCTTTCCACCTTTTCCCCCAGCGATAGACCACTGTCGAGACGAATCGTCCCACCAAAAGTCCGTTCCTCCCGGCCCTGGATTTCCGGCGGGAGATTCCACTCCTGAACGACCGAGTCCCCCGAGAGAACCACAGCCCGCTGAATAGCATTCTCCAATTCTCTCACGTTACCAGGCCATGAATAGCTGACCAGGAGATCCATGGCCTCTTCTGAAATCTTTTCAATTCTTTTTTCGTATCGGGTCTGGAAGATCTTCAGGAAGTGTTCGACCAGCAGGGGAATGTCCTCCCTCCTTTCTCTGAGAGGAGCAATATGGATGGGAAGGACCTTGAGACGGAAAAAGAGGTCTTCCCGAAACTTCCCCTCCTGCACTCGTTGTCTCAGATCTCGATTGGTTGCGGCTATGATTCGAACGTCAACCCGGATGGGCTCCACTCCTCCCACCCGTTCAAACTCCTGTTCTTGTAGGACCCGGAGAAGTTTGGATTGTGTAGCCAGACTCAGGTCGCCAATCTCGTCAAGGAGGAGAGTCCCGCCATGTGCCATTTCAAACTTACCGAGTTTCCGCTTAGTCGCTCCGGTAAAAGCCCCTCTCTCATAACCGAAGAGTTCGCTTTCCAAAAGGGTCTCAGGAATGGCCGCACAATTGAGCTTCACCATAGGGTGTGCCCGCCTCGGGCTGTTATAGTGAATCGCTTCTGCAATCAGTTCTTTTCCTGTCCCACTCTCTCCAGTAATCAGAACCGTTACGTCGTTATCCACAACGGTCTCAACAATTTCGAAGACCTCATGAACAGCCTTGCTCTTGCCGATAATATTTCGCAATCCCACTTTCCCTTCCACCCGATTTTTCAGGCTCTGGACCTCCCGTTGCAATTTAGTCTTTTCCAAGGCTCGGCGGATCACGATGCGCATCTCATTGATGTCGAAAGGTTTACTAAAGTAGTCATAGGCACCTTTCCTGAGTGCCTCGAGGGCGACACGCCGTGAACCATGAGCGGTAATCATGATGATGGTGGTGTCCGGATGGGTTCGTTTGATATTTGCCAACACATCCATTCCACTCATCCGTGGAAGTTTGAGATCGAGAATCACAAGGTCGAAATCCTCGCGCCGCAGCCTGGATAGGGCCTCCTCACCATTGGGAACAGGTGAAGCGTGGTACCCCTCCTTGTTCATGGCCTCGCAAAGAAAAAACCCCATGCTCGCGTCATCCTCTACGACGAGAATCTTCGAGGATCTCATATGGCTCTTCTCTCATGTCGCCTTCGATTTTCGAGACCTGGCCATGGGTCTTAGAAAAAACCCCACAACCAAACTGACAAATCTATCACCTTGGCAGTTATTTTGCAATCACCAACACTTGGCGGAGATTCACCCAACTTGAGAATCTTCCTTCACGCACCAAAGGCCGACAACCAGACGTGACGTTGGGTCAGTTGGTTAGGTCCCTTCTCGATGATGAATTGACATGGCGACCTGTTGGTCATATCATTTGACAGGATTTTTGCTGAGGAGAAAAGCCCAGGCCATGAAAAAGATAAACTTCACGGGTATGCGCATGTTTGTTATCATCCAGGTCTTCACTTTTCTCTTGGTCATCATAACGGGCTTTTTCGCCTTGGAGGTTGGCTCACTGGACATGAACAAATCCTTAAAGGACAACTACTTCTACACCTTTATCCACGCCTTGAAAAAAAAGCTCTATCTGTCTGAGAAAAAGACGCTTCTCCCGGCGGAAACAAAGTTGACGGTCAGGCAGGTTCGCAGGGCCGTCAACAGAATGCGTCTTACGATTATCGTGGGAGGACTGATTGCATGCATTGCTGGCATCGTCCTTTCCCGCACGATCGAACGACCCCTCAAGAAACTGACGGATGGTGTCCAATCTGTGGCCCAAGGGGACTTCACCAAAAGCATTGAAATGTCTACGCAGGACGAATTCAATCGACTGGTCAGCGCGTATAATGAGATGGTGGTTTCCCTGAAGAAATCCGAGGAACATCTCCGAAAGGTCTTTATCGCAGCAGACGATGCGATTCTGACTACAGATACGGAGGGCAAAATCACTCTCTGGAGTGAAAGTAGCGAAAAGATGTTTGGCTACCCTAGGGACGAGGTCGTGGGTGAATTTTTCCAGACCCTTTTTGGGGCTGATCCAGATTCCGGCCTCCTAGCCTATATGCAGCAAGGCCAAGGGTCGGAAGGCCGTTGGGAGGGAGAAGTCACCTACCTTCGGAAAAATGGTTCATCCTTCGATGGATGGTGTGTCACCACAGGCCTTGTGGATGAAGACGGTCGCGGCTTGGGCCATCTTAGTGTTGTTCGAGACGTCACCGAAAAGAAACATATGCAGATGCAGCTCATCCAGGCCGACAAGATGGCGTCCTTGGGGGAGTTGGCAGCTGGGGTGGCTCATGAAATCAATAACCCCTTGTCGGGTATATTGAGTAACGCGGAGTTCCTCCAGGAAGAGATTCCAACGGACAATCACGAGCAGCAGGATGAGATCCAGGAAATTGTGCGCAACAGTCAGCGAATCAAAACCATCGTTCAAGATCTTCTCAACTTCTCACGTCAGAAAGGATCCCAAGAGTTATCGGTATTCTCTCTAAATGAAGCCATCGAGTCCTCACTAAACCTGACAGGACATCAGATTGAATTGGACCATATCAAGATTATTAAGGAAATAGACAGCGACCTCCCTTCTATCCGTGCAAGTTACAATCAGATTGAGCAGGTCCTTATCAATCTCCTGACGAACGGTCGCCATGCGTTGAACGATAAGTATCCAGACCGGGACGAGAACAAGGTCCTGACGCTTCGATCCGAGGGGGTGACCATTGGTGGAAAAGGATTCGCACGGTTTGAACTCACAGATCGTGGTGTCGGTATTCCCGAAGGAGATGTTGAAAAGGTCTGCATGCCGTTTTTCACAACCAAACCGCCAGGGAAAGGAACTGGCCTCGGTCTGAGCATTAGCTATAACATTATCCAGCAACACGGCGGCCAGATGCGATTTGAGAGTCAAGAGGGCGAGTATACCAGAGCGATCGTCGAATTGCCTGCCTATGAAGGGGAGTCAAAACATGCTTGATGAATACCAGAACCAGAAGCGGATTCTCGTGGTCGACGATGAAGAAACAATTCGACGGACTATCAAGAAGCGCCTCACTATGGAAGGCTACGAGGTCAACGCCGTTGGGAAAGCCTCCGAGGCTCTTGAAAAGTTCGGATCCCATGCGTTTGATACGGTCATTTCTGACATACGGATGGAGGAGATGGACGGTGTCGAACTCCTCCAAAAGATCAAAGAGATGCAGAAACATGATACTCCTGTCATCATGATCACAGGAGCACCCTCACTCGATACCGCTCAGTCGTGCATCAAAGCCGGAGCCTACGACTATATTATCAAACCCTTTGACAAGGAGACCCTTCTCAACACCGTGAAACGAGCCCTCGAGAAGAAAGAACTAACCGACAGGGTGAGGGTTGAAAAGGAGAATCTTGAAATCCGCGTTCAAGACCAGACTCGAACCCTACGGGACGTCTACCGATTTGCCAACCAACTCAACTCTCTCGATAGCCTCTCTGCTGTCCTCAATTCGATAGTCGAGTTCGTTGCTGATTTCATGGTGAGCGAACGGGTATCGATCATGCTTCTCGATGAGGCAGGGGAGTACCTTACAATCTCATCGGCTGTCGGCCTGACAGAGGAGATTGTTCGCGAGGCCCGCGTTCGGAAAGGCGATGCGATCGCAGGGAGAGTCCTCGAAACCCAGAGGGCGATGAAGATCGACGATATTTCGAGCATTAAACCTGAAGCTGAACAGTATTCTAAGTATAAGGCATTTATCAGCTTTCCCTTGATGCAGGCACCATTGAAGAGCCAGATGAATCCTCTGGGTATCATCAACGTGACGAATCGATTCGATGGTCAACCCTACACGGCTCTCGATCTTAGGAACCTCGATTTTATCGCTGATACGGCCGCCGTGGCAATCAATAATCAGATAAAAGGAATCAAACTCCAAGAGAGCTATTTCGCAACCGTGAAATCTCTGGCTTTAGCTCTGGATGCGAAAGATCGGTATACAGCCGGCCATTCACAGAGCGTCCAGAGGTATTCTGTGACCATAGCCAAAAAACTGGGACTGGATAAGGAAGAAATAGGAAACATCGACCGCGCAGGGGCCCTCCACGACATTGGCAAGATTGGAATTCCTGATGAGATCATCAACAAGCCCGGCCGGCTGACAGCTGAGGAATTTGAAAAGATTAAGGAGCATCCTGCGATAGGGGAACAGATGATTCGCCCGATCCCATTTCTCAACCCGGCCAGAGCAATCATCCGGCATCACCATGAACGTTTTGATGGCCGTGGGTATCCGGATGCTATTGGAGGGAAGGATATTGAACTTGGGGCAAGAATCATGGCAGTGGCAGATACGTTCGATGCCATGACCTCTGACCGATCCTACCGGGAAGCTCTCAGCCTTGAAGAGGCAAGAGCCGAATTGAACCGGTGTCGAAACACCCAGTTTGATCCTGCTGTCGTAGAGGCCTTCGACCGTGTGTTAGAGAGTGGGGACCATGAAAAGGAAGGGTAACAAGGTTTCACGAGTCACCGGCATACGAATGATGGTTGCCATCCAGGTCTTCAGTTTCCTTCTCGCCATCATTACGGGGTTTTTCGCCTTAGAAGTCGGTTCACTCGAACTGAATAAGTCCACAGGATCAGATCCATTCTATACCTTCAAAAACTCCCTCCAGAGATTCTTCTCTTCAAAGACAAGAACAGGCCATCCACCATCTTTCAAGGAGGCCATACCGGTGAAGGAGGTCAGGGGTGCCCTCAATAAGATGCGCCTGACTATCTTGATCTGCGGGTTCGTGGCCTTCTTCTCAGGAATCGTTTTGAACTTCGCAGTCCGGAATGCCTTAAAGAAGCTCGCCCGTGGCCTTCACCTGGTGGAAAAAGGCGACTTCAGTGGAAACCTCGATCTATATTCTCAGGAAGAGATCGGCCAGGTGGTGAAGGCGTATAATCGCATGGTTTCCTCAGTCAATCGGCACATGCTCGAGACCTCGGTGGGAGCCATATTCACAATCAATATGGACGGAATCATCACGAGCTTCAATCCCATGGCAGAAATCATTTTTCACCGTGATTACCGGGACGCCGTGGGAAGCCATTTCACGGAAATCTTCCCGATAATCAAAAAGAATCGAAACCTGATCGATGTCATCATGAAGGGTATTGAGAAGGGGGAGACCTCATCATTAGACAATCCGTGGATCGCGACTCAGGATGGAGAGAAAAAGGCCAAAAAGATCACTTCATCAATCCTAAGTAGCGAACGGGGAAAGCTCTTAGAGGTTGTGGCGAATTTTGGGGATTTCGATCAGGTCAGGGAGGTGCAGATCCAGATTGAACGGATGAACCGTCTCGCATCACTAGGGAGTCTGGTGACGGGTCTGGCGCACGAAATCAGAAACCCCCTCGGCTCTCTCAAGGGCTTGACACAACTTCTCGGTGAGGATCTTCCCCAAGATGATCAGAAACGTCAGTATACCGAGATTATCATCAAAGAAATCGACAGACTCAACAGGGTCGTGGAGGAATTACTGAGTTTTGCCCATCCTACGGGAACTGAATTTGAGACCGGGGATATCAATGAAATCGTCCGCGACGCTCTTCTCCTCGCTCAAGCCAATTTCCAGGACAAGCCCATTGACGTCGTGGAGAGATATCGTGCCAACCTCCCGAAAGTGGCGGTAGAGAGAAACCGACTCGCTCAGGCGATTCTCAATATTCTAAACAACGCCTTTGAGGCAACACCTGAACGTGGGCGCATCATCGTCGAGACGAGACTAGGGAGGGATGGAAAGAAGGATACGTTCACCAAGGATCCACTCCCCCGCTCAGTTATTATCGATTTTTCCAACACCGGCGATCCAATCTCTTATGAGGATGCAAAGCGAATGTTCGATCCTTTCTTTACGACAAAAGAAAAGGGGACCGGCCTCGGGCTAGCCATTGCCCAACAAGTAGCGACGGCCCACGGGGGGAGTCTGAGTGTGATCAACCGATCGAAGGCCGATCAAGATGAGGGCATCACCTTCCGAATGGAGCTTCCGGTTCAAGAATCGATGAAGCAGACCGTCAATGAATCGCGCGGCCCATTTTGAAAATTGGAAGGAAAATTGAGAGAAGGATTGAGCCAATCACGCCTCCAATGAGCACGATCAAAACCGGCTCCAGGAGGGTGGTCAAGGTTGCAATGGTCGACTCAATCTGTTGCTCGTAGAAATTGGACACCCGTGTAAGCATCTTGTCCAAGGAACCCGATTCTTCCCCGGTCGATGCCATCTGAACAACCATCTCAGGGAAGATCTCTTTCCGCTCCCTCAGTGAATCTGCGAAACTGCTCCCCCGTTCGATCGAGATCGAGGATTGCCGGACCGATCTCTCGATGAAGCTATTCCCAGCGGTGTCAGCCACGAGGTCCAGGGATTCGAGGATAGGCACCCCGCTATTGATCAGAACTCCCAGGGTCCGGGTGAATTTGACCAGCGAGTATTTTCTCAGGAGCGTTCCAAAAAGAGGGATCTTTAATTTGTACTGGTCGAAGAGATATCGACCAGGCTCACTGCGCAGTATAAGAAAACCGACAATCGCTGCAACTGCTGCGCCGAGTAGGAAAAACAGGGCATACTCCCTGGTGGTTGCACTGACCCCCAACAATAACCGCGTCGGTGTGGGGAGATTAGCACCGAACCCGCCATATATTTTTTGGAAAACGGGAACTACCTTGACTACCAGGAAAACGACCGCCACAAGGGTAAAGATGATCAAGAATGAGGGATAGCTTATGGCGCTGACCAACTTCCTTCTCAGATTCGCCATTCTCTCCAGATAACTCGTCAGCTGGCTGAGAGTTTGATCGAGCCGTCCACTGATCTCTCCCGCCCTCACCATGTTGACGAAGAGGCGACTAAAGGCTCTTGGATGTTTGTCAAGCGCATCATGGAGCGTACTCCCCTCTTCCACCTCTGCGCTCACCGCATCGATAATGCTTTTGAAATGCCGATTCTCAATCTCCTTGCTAAAACTCTGAAGACATCTGAGCAGGGGGAGACCGGCCTCAACCATGGCGGACAGCTGATTCGAGAAAAGGAGTACCTCGTCAAGTTTGATTCTCGGTTTAAGAAGACTGATATCGAGAGATACCTTCTCTTTTGAAGGTTTTTCAGCCTTCTCTTCCCGGAAGCTGAGGGCAATGAGGTTGCGTTGATGGAGTACCTCCATCAAATGATTCTCATCGTCTGCTTCGACGTATCCTCTTAGGTTCTCACCGCTCTGTTGTTTGGCTGTGTACGCAAAGATTGGCATGGCGATCTCAGGTGGAAAGTGTTCCTATACAGAGCTCTCGCCACCTCACATATCCTCCATGGTGGCTCTCATCACCTCTTCGATCGATGTGACTCCTTCAAGAACCTTTTTGATACCATTTTGCCTGAGGGTGGTCATCCCTCCTATCTCAATGGCTTTCTGTTTTAGACTCTCGCTATCGCACCCATTGAGCACAAGATTTCGGATCGATTGTTTCATCTCTAGCATCTCACAAAGGGCGGTACGACCGTAGTAACCAGTCCCTTTGCACGTGGCGCATCCCTTTCCCCGATAGAACCGAATGTTTTCCTGCTTCTGTAACCCCAGGCTCGACAGCATTACCTTATTGGCCCGATAGGACTCCTTGCAATCGGGGCAGATTCTTCTCACCAGCCTTTGGGCCACAGCCAGATTAAGAGAAGACGAAACAAGAAAAGGCTCAATACCCATATTGATTAGCCGTGTGATGGTTCCAGAAGAGTCATTGGTGTGAAGGGTGCTGAAAACAAGGTGCCCAGTCAAGGCAGACCGAATGCCCATCTCGGCGGTTTCCAGATCTCGAATTTCACCGATCATGATGATGTCTGGGTCCTGACGGAGAATGTGCCGCAGGCCATTCGCAAAGGTCAGACCGATCTTTGAATTGGCCTGGACCTGATAGACACCCTTAATCTGATACTCCACGGGATCCTCGACGGTCACAATATTGATCTCTGGGGATTTAATAGCTGATAGGGCCGAATAGAGTGTTGTGGTTTTCCCGCTCCCAGTGGGGCCAGTCAAAAGAATTATCCCGTGAGGCCGAGTGATATGTCTTTTGAAAACCTCAAGGTTCCTTTCATCAAACCCGAGTCTCTCCAAATCCAGCGCGAGAGCTCCCTTCTCGAGAAGACGCATGACCACCTTTTCGCCGAAGATCGTGGGAAGGGTGGAGACCCTCAGGTCGACCTCCCGGTGCCGAATTCGAATAGTGAAACGGCCATCCTGAGGCAGTCGTCTCTCGGCGATGTCCATGTTGGCCATGATCTTGATCCGTGACACAATGGCCATCTGGAGTTCTTTTGCTGGAGAGATTATATCGTGAAGAATTCCATCAACCCGATACCGGATATTGAGTCTATTCTCCTGCGGTTCCACGTGAATGTCGCTCGCCCGTTCATTGATCGCGTTGGCAATGATGTAATCCACAAGCCTGACAATGGGGGCCGCTTCGCTTTGTTCCTTGAGACGTTCTAGGGCGACGTCTTTGTCGACCTCTGAATCCCTTTTCAACTCAACATGCGTCTCAGAGACGTCCTGCAAGACCTTCTCAAGGCTTTCTTCCTGGCCACCGGCTGAATAGAACCTCTCGATAAGAACCTTTGCTCCCTCCTTGGAAATTATCGCCGTATTGATCCGGTGCTGGGTAAGGGCCCTTAAATCGTCAATTGCAATGATATCGAATGGGTTAGCCATGGCCACGTCGATCACATTGTCATGGGCAACCAGAGGGACAACCATATACTGTCTCGCCACTCTCTCGGGAATCATTCTAATCAGTTCGGAATCGATATGGGTGACAGACTCCGGAGAGACATGGTCGATATTGAGCTGCTTTGCCAGGGCGTCGAGGACCGCTTTCTCGGAGGCAAAGCCCATGTCGATCAAAATGTCTCCGAGGAGTCCCCCTCGGTTCCGCTGCCTTTGGAGGGCCCTCTCCAGCTGTTTCTCGCTAACCACTCGATTCTCGACCAGCAGGGTGCCCAGCGACTTGTAGTCTAGGGTATAACTCTTGGCCTTGCCGAATGCGCCGTTGTTCGTTAACTCTTCCAATGAAGACCTCTCAACCTGCTTCTGAACCCACGATGGTGGGAGTGATGAAGATCACGGTCTCATCAAACTCCTTGGATTCTGTTCTGTTTCGGAACAGGAGGCCCAGAATCGGTATCTTAGAGAAAAAGGGGACTGATTGTTGGCCCTTGATCTCACCAGTAAAGACGAGCCCTCCGATGACGACGGTTTCTCCATCTTTAACCCTAACTTGAGAAGTCGCATTTCGTTTGTTAATGGTGAAGAAGGGCTCGCCCTGAATCACGACCTCATCGCCAATCGAACTCCGCTCGACTTCGATCCTCATCACAATCCGTCCATCTTGCGTCATTTGAGGGATTATGTTCAATTTTGTCCCGATGTCCTCCTGGGCCACCTCTACTTGGCCTGTCTCCGGATCCAGTCCCCTGGGTACAGGCACCTGAGAGCCCACGAGGATTTCCGCATTCTCATTCTCGACTACCTGGAGACTCGGCTTTGAGACGAGCCTCAGCTTCCCTTTGTCTTCCATCGCCTGCAGCTCAACATCCAGGCTCAGTTTATCCAAAAGGGTGTATCCAATCGTTCCAAGTGGGGCAAACTCGCCAAAAAGAGGAAGGTTGACCCCCAAATTTCGAGAGCCGCCCAGGATAGTCCCCGGTGGAGCGTTGCGCCGGCCTCCAATAGCCGTGGTTCGCTCATTATCTCCGGTGGTATGTTCGTATTTTCCTCCCCACTGAATCCCCAGGCCGAAGAGATCGCTGTGATTAATCTCCACCACCCGAGCTTCAATTCTAACCTGTGCACTCGGCCTGTCGAGGCGTTTCGCCACGGCCTCGATCTCACGGATGTTCTCCTCGACGTCTGTCACGACCAGCGTGTTCGTCTCTCCCAGCAGTTCGATATTCGCCCCTCGGTCGACCCCCTTCTCTTTCTTGTGGCTGAGCAAAGGTTCAAGAATTTCCTTGAGATCCTTGGCTTTGCCCTGCCGTGAAGAGAGCGTATCTCCGATATAGTCGAGCTGAATCTCCCTCGTACGAAGCGGCTTTTCGAGTTTTCGGGCTTGCTTAAGCTGCTGCTGGACTCGGTGTATTTCGAGCTCGTCCTGTAATTTCGCCCTCAGTGTCTTCAGTTCGTCAACCCGGATGATGTTATCTTCAATAACATAGCTCAGCCCGTTGCTCTTGAGAATTGCGTCAAAACCTGCCCGAAGGGTCGTATTCTCAATTTCGTAGGAGATTCGTCCCTCTACCCCTTTTCCGATCACGATGTTAAGGCCGTACTCCTCCGCAATAATCCGCAACACGTCTCGAATGTCCACGTCTCTGACTTTGATGGATAGAGGCTTGTCGCTGGACAACAGATCGGCTGACCACGAGTTCCACGGCGTGATGACTATTACAAAAAGGAGAGATATGGCCACAATGCCTCCAACACGTCCGATATTCAGATACCTCATTGTCTGACCTCGCCACTTTTAAGAGGTTTGACGCCTTTTAAATAGAGATGGTAAGTCTCATCCCCCTGTACGAGAATTACATGATCATCCCGAATCTGTCTGATTCTTCGCTTCCCGATCATCTCACCGGGTCTCATCACCTTGTTGTTGATAATCGCAATTCTATTTCCCGCAATCTCCATGACGCCCATCAGGACAAGCTCCTGTCTTTTCGGTTTTCCGGTGGTGGCCACGTCGGCAGGTTTCTGTTTTACAACTGTTGCCGAAACCACGGGCACTTTTTTCAACCCGAAGGGATCACGATGAACTGCGACCAGTTTTCTAACCTCGGCTAGGTCTCGCTCCCACTCAGCAGACGCCTGCTTTTCAGCTGGGTGCGCACCCTTTAACTCGTAAATATTAAGATTGAATTGCAACCGATGCATTGACGAGTCTTTCGCATCGTTTTCAATTCGGAGTTCATTGAGACTCAAACCTAGACCATTCTCCATCCGATGGACAAAGTTGACGAGTTCGGGGTATGCCGCCCTGGTTTCGATCAGAAACGGATACCGTCGATATCCCTCAGTGTCCTCTTCGTCCAGCGGTTTTACTGCCACAAATCGGATATTCATCTCACTGCCCAATCGATTGATCTGCTCGAGAAGGTCTGGGATACCCCTGGTCGGGGACAGATTCCGTTTTTTGAAAAAGTTGACGTCCATGGCCATCACATCGGCAATATCCTTTTCTCCCTTTGTTTGCCCGCCCATGGGCGTCAAGCTCTCAACCTGAGCCTCGAGAATCGCTCGACTCCGTGCCATTCTTTTTGTCCGCTTGTTAATCGGATAGTAAAGGGTGGCGACGAAAAACGCTCCGAGAAGAACTGCAATCGTCACCAGAATGGCGATCATGTTACGAACATTTAGCATGGGTTTACTCTTTCCTCCATTTCTGCTGAAGGCGGCCACTCAGTTCGAACTCCATAAATTCCCTTTCCCTGGTCTTGACCCGCTGGGTGTAGACGAGCGCGAGGGGTTCAAAATCCCTATTGAAAGTGGGAGACGCGTTCAGATCCATAATCAGGCGAGCGATATGATCAAGGGAATCCTGTTCCGGCGTTTTCATGGTCTCACCTTTTATGGTTAAAACCGTCTCTTTCACCTTTACTCGAGGCTTTCTTCGATCTGGAGTCTTTTCAACAATCTCCATGGTCATACGGGTCAGCCGAATGTCATCTGGCACCATATGACTGAGTTCCACGAGTTTACCTTTCCAGAGGACTCTCTGTGCGGCCAATCTGACAAGAACGTCATCGACACCCGATTTCTGGTTCCGATTTTCTCCCCCCTGATGGAGCAACTGACTTAGCAGGATGATCCTTTTCTGGTCAGCTCTCATTTCCCGCTTGAGAGGTGCGATCTGCCACGAATAGAGGTATGCATAGGCCAAAAGAACCAGCATGATTATCCCGATGAAAATAAATACGGGCAACCGGGTAGGAGTGGACTCCTTGGGGACAGCTTTTACGTGATTGACTTCCTTGCCCCGCTTACCAGGTTTGTAAATGTTGATCTGAAACTTCATTTGCACTCCCTGAGCGCAAGTCCAACGGCTAGAGCAAACTGACTGACAGGACCTGGAAGGGGAACTTTGCCGGTCTCAATCTGCCTGAAGGGATCGAAAACCTTTGTCGGAAGCCCAAGGTTTTGCCCTAAGTAATCGGCGAGTCCCTCCGTGTGGGCACTTCCCCCTGTCAGTATGATCTGACTAAAACCCTTCGTTCTTGTCTGGTTCTCATAGTATGTTAATGATCTTCGGACTTCTTTCATGAGAGCGTCCACAGAAGGTCTAATAATCTCGATTACGCTCTCAGCCGCCTTCCCACTGTCCGAGGAGATGAGATCACCCCGTTTGTACTGTTCAGCGTCACCATAGGGGAGCGCGAGTTTCCGCTGGATGTCACGAGTAAAATCATGCCCGGAAATCATGAGATTTCTGACAAAATACTGACCTGCTTCACTATAGATGCACAGTGTTGTGTTGCGATCTCCGATGTCGAGGACGATGATCCATTCATCCTGACCGACTTGTTCATTGAAAAGGAAGGCGTTCATCACGGCGAGGGGATTGACATCGACCAGAACCGGCTCGATATTAGCCTCATGGAGCATGTCGATATGCTGCTGGATATAGTCTTTTATCACAGCCACTAATACCAGCCGGATTTTCCGAGATGATTTATCGAATCCGAAAACCTGGTAGTCGAGCTGTACCTCTTTGATATCGAAAGGAATATAGTTCCTGGACCAGAGATTGATTGAAGAAGAAAGTTCCTTGGCCGACATCTTCGGCAGTTCCAGATGTCGAATAGCCGTGGAAACTCCTCCCACTGACGTTACGATCTTCGCCCGATGAGATGGGATGCGTTCCATCACCCGCTTTATGGCGCCGATTCTGGCATGACTACCGTCCCCGCCCTCTGGACTCCTCTCTTCCGGTGAGACTTCAACTGCCTCGGCGTGAAGCAAATCAACGCGATTGAATCCTCTCCTTTCCACGTGGACACACTTAATCGTATGGGACCCAATGTCGAGCCCGACCGTCTTCTTCGACAGAGAGGGAAAGGGGAGACGCCTCTTGCCCTTTTTCTCTAGCTGAGGGACTGTCTCCGCAGGAGGGGGGCTCTGCGCATTAGCAACAGGACCCGCCACGTCCAGGCCTGCTTTTTCTCCGCGAATTACTGCAAGGAGCTGGTTGGTGGCGTCGATATCCCTTTTCTTTTCCTCTTCCGTCAAATTCGACTACCTCCAGATTGACAAGCGAACCGCACGACGGTTTCGTCAACCACCTCATTCCCACGAATCATCATGGTCAATAAGGCGTGATGGCACAGGGTGATGATTTTCCGTGGATATCCCATCGTATTCATGAAAACAGCCATATACCCGTCATCCGTGAAGAGGGACGATCCGTGATTCACACCGGCCACCTTGAGGCGATACTCAATCAGCTTTCGTGTCTCGACCTCATCCAGGGGAAGAAATTTGTATGTCATATTGATTCGATCCGTGAAGTTCTCCATCCCCTTCACCCGTTCCAGGAATTCCATCTGAGCAAAAAGAATCACCTGAAGGAGTTTGTATTCATTCGTTTCATAATTGAGAAGGGTTCTCAAAACCTCGATATGGGATGTCGATAGTTTCTGACCCTCATCGATGATCAGAACGACGGTTTTCCGCTCCTCCACGCCCATTCGCAACAGGTGTTTTTGAATTGACTGGCGATAATCGAATGTGCATCTTCTCGGCGCATCGATCCCAAAGACCGAGAGCAAGTTGCTAAAAAACTGAAAATCCGATGTAAATCCCGGGTCGAGAATGAAGTGAAATCGAAACAGTTCCGAATCCTGCTGAAACCGTTGCAACAGAACACGGCTGAGCGTTGTCTTACCCGTACCTACCTCACCGAGGATTAGGTTGAGTCCTCGTTTAAGACGTATGGAGATCTCCAGTTTTTGAAGGCACTCCCTGTACTCGTCTGACGCATAAAAGAAGCTCGGATCTGGAGTGCTCGAGAAGGGTTCCTTCGTAAGACCTAAAAGCCTAAAGTATTCCATTATTGTTCTTCGAACTTTCTGATCTTTCTGGGAGGATGTGAACCCAGAATAAACCCTCTCCAGGCCCGGCATGGGCTTTGGCGTCGAGAATACGTTCTGGAGCCCCGCGAGTAGAAATTGTGCACAATTTGGTCAAAATTGCAAGATGAATGCCAAAGTATCAATCGCAATTCACAAAGATGAAAAAAAGGAGACTAACCGACTCTTGACCAGCCTGGACACGATAAAAGCCCGTTTTCTTCCACTCGGGCAGGGAATCAGATCCTAAACCACCGCCTCCCTCTAAGGGTCTGGCCACCGACTCACACTCCTCTCGTCATCGGAATCCATCGCGCCAGGAGAGTTCTCGGATAAAATCGCACCGAGCGGAATTATGAAAGCATCTGATAAAGCCATATATATATATCGATTCAGGATACATGTCAATCCTGGAATTTCAAAATCGGTCTCAAATCGGCAACTTAGACCTCAGTCGATGGGATCGTTAGAACCGCCTTTTCGCACCGACCCATATGGTCAGGGAAGCGGCTTCACGTGCCAATGACACTCCCACAGGTGGGTATTCGACGAGGCCAATCTCACTGGGGTAGCGCCATCTCTGGAAACCTGACTAAGGGCTGGAAGGGAAGTTGATTTTAAGACCCGAAGATGCTAAGTAGTCGTTCTGACTGGTCGTTACTCAAGAATGTTCCTGCTGCTCACGTAACGGGATTTCTGACCTGTTGCATGGCTTCCCGGCACGAGGTGAGAGTGGGCTTCCTAAACTCTCTGCCTGCGGCGGACAAGGCAGTACAGGTTCGGCTGTCGCGAAGACCGGTATCCCAAGCACCCCAGGATGTGTGTTCCACCCACATGTCCTAGTTCAAACCAACGGGGACCTCCTGGATGAAGACCCTGACTGGAGTAATTTTGGCAGGTGGTAAGAGCAAAAGGATGGGGAGAGACAAACTTTTTCTCGAAGCGGGGCGGGTGCCTCTCTTCGAGCGAGTCCATCGAGTCCTGAAGGAAGTCTTCGACGACCTCATCATCGTGGCAAACAACGCCGAATGGTTCGACACGTATGACACGCCGGTGATGCCAGATCTGATCCCAGGCAAAGGAGCTCTCGGTGGACTTTACACAGCACTGAAATGTGTTTCGACCGACTCTGTCTTCTGTTTTGCCTCGGACATGCCATTTCTGAATTCCCGCTTGATCCGTTACATGATTAAAAAGAGCACGATGGGGGATGTGATCATTCCCAGAACATCTGATGGACTCCAACCCCTTCACGCGATATACTCCAAGGCCTGTCTTGAACCCATTGAGAACCTCATTTCCAGGGGAAACTTGAAAATCGTTGATTTTTTCACGGAAGTCAACGTAATATATGTCACCGAAAGAGAAATCCGTGATCACGACCCGTCATTGAAATCCTTCATGAACGTGAACACCGAGGAGGATCTCAGGCGCGCCGAGGTGTTGCTTGCCCAGGATGTATGAGGGGATGCTCCATGACTTTCTGGAGACGACAGTGTGTAGTCGCACCGGTGCTGCTTGGTGCCATAGCTCTCCTAGGACAGGCTGACCTTTCCTTTGGCGAAACGCCATCTGAAAGTGAACTCGTAGCGGTTGTGGTCGGTGCATACGAGGACAGACTCTACCCTGTCGCTGAAAGTCAAATCCTCGAGTTCCTGAGGCAATTCCCACAAAGCAACCGTCGACTGACCATGACATATCTTCTTGGCCGGATCTATTTTCTCCAGGCCAAATATCGGAAATCCCGTGAGACCTTTCTCAACCTCATCAATGACAAATCTGTTGACACGGTCGGTCAGATGAATGGTCTGTTCTGGCTCGCCGAATCATCCGCCCAACTCAATAGGTGGGAGGAGGCCAAAGCCTACTATACGGAGTTCGTCGGAAAAGCCTCAGAAAGCCCCTTTCTGGAAAAAAGCCTCTTTGCTCTCGGTGTTATTGCCTTGAAGGAGAAAGCCCTAACCGAAGCGGAAGAATATTTCAAGAAGGGACTTATGGAATTCCCCAATGGCCGTTACAGATTTCAGCAAAAATACTATCTCGGCCTCATTGATGGCCGATCGAAAAACTACCATCGGGCCGTTCAACTCTTGGGAGAGGCCATCTCTCCTCACTCTGATCTACCCCTCTCTTTGCGCAGGGACGCTTTGTTCGAACTGGCCGAAAACCGTCTCAGACTTGGCCAATACCAACTGGCCCTTCCTCTTTATCTAGAGTTCTACTCGACTTATCCCGATGACCACCGCGCCCCTTCGGCGCTGTATGGGGCCGGATGGTGTCAGTTGAACACTGGCCAAAGGGGGGCGGCCCTTGAATCTTTCCGAGAAGTGATGGAGCGGTTCCCCAAATCAGGTCCGAATCACTATGCCTTGTACAGAATAGGTGAGATACATCTCGAGCGAAAGAATTATGAAAAGGCGAGAGAGGCGTTTCGTCAATTGGTAGATGGATTTCCCGATAGCGAAATGCTAGCCCCAGCCCTCGTCAACCTCGGGTGGTCCCTGCTCAATCTCGGTAGTTTTGACGAGATGACTCGAGTCGCCCACCGGCTGCTCAACCTTCCATCGGGCCGGATAGAGAAAACATTACCCCAATTACTCCTTGGGGAAGCCCATTTTTTGAAGGGGGAATACAAAGAGGCCCTTCCCTACTTCTTCAACCTCCTTAACACGCCCTCTCAGCGGGAAAACGCCCTGAACAAAATCTCCCGCTGTTACTTTCATAATGGAGAATACAAAGACGCAATTACAAATGTCGAAATCCTTTCATTAGAATATCCCGATTCCAAGAATCTAGCCGAGTCCCTCTATTTGAGGGGTCAAGCGGCATTCCGTTTGGGAGACACAGAAAAGGCGATCGCCAGTTTTTCTGAGATTCTCGAAAAAAATAGAAACGATTCCTGGACGGTAGCGGCTCAGTACGAATTGGGGAAGATCTATTATGAGAGAAAGGATTTGAGAAAGGCTAAGAAGCTATTCTCTCGGATTGTCCGAGATGCTCCAAACTCCTCAACCGCTGATCTCGCGTCATACTATCTTGGAATTATGTATTTCAAAGAAGAGAACAGCCCGAGGGCGCTTCTGTATCTAGATCGCGCCCTGGAATCGCCTAACGAAGCAATCAAGGCGGAGTCCCATTATCGAATCGGGGAAATCTTTTTCCGTAAAAAGGCTTACGACCTCGCCCTGTCTCATTTCCAGATCATTGTGGAAACGCTGGCCGACCAGAATGGTTGGGTCGAGCTGGCGTTCTTTGAAATCGGCAATATTCACCATGCTCAGGGTGAATCCGCCGAGGCTCAAAAGGCTTTTCAAAAGGTTTTAGAGCTTTCGAAAGATCCAGATTTGAGAGAGGCGTCTGAGAAGATGCTCACTTTTTCCGAAGGACCGCTTCCGAAACCATGAACCCCCGACTTAAAAAAGTGGCGATTCGCTCCATGTTGGTCCACGACCTACCGGATGTCATGGCCATCGAGCGGCACTCGCACAACTCAGCATGGTCAGATAATAATTTCAAAAGCGAGATGAGAAATGATTGTGCCCATGCCTTTGTTGCGCATGAGGAACATCGAATCGTAGGGTATCTGGTCTTCTGGCTCGTCCACGATGAGGTCTATCTCCTCAACTTGACAGTTCACAAGGATTTCCGGCGATGCGGTCTTGGACAGAAGCTCGTGGCCTTTCTGATTGATTTCTCTCGTCATCATGGGGCGAGGTGGATCGGTTTAGAAGTGCGAAAATCAAATCACTCGGCTCTGTCCATCTATGGCCGATTTGGTTTCCGACAGGAAAGGGTGCGAAAAGCGTACTATCAGGACAACCATGAAGACGGAATCGTCATGGAACTAGAGCTCTAAGGTGAATCTACCTGACTCAACCTCCGACTCACAAAGAGGAAGAATCTTCCAGTTTATCGCGCACGTGGCAGAGAACCGGCCGATTTCAGCGTCCGTGTATCGATTGGATCTTGCCCTGCCCGCTTCGGATTCCCTCAGGGTTTACCCTGGAGAATTCTTCATGATCAGAATCAGTCCAGGCCTCGATCCTCTCCTACGACGCCCTTTCAGCCTCCATTCGATGGGCTCACTCACCTCTAAGAGACAGCGGCGTTTGTCCATCTTGTTCCGAACCGTAGGCCGGGGAACACGCCTGATGGCCGAATGGACTCGGGGAAAGCCCGTTGACATGATTGGACCCCTTGGGAGGGGTTATACCATTCCGGAAGGCTTAAGAACCGGCATAATGATAGCCGGAGGGCTCGGCATTGCCTCTCTTTTCGGATTGGCCGAATCGATCACTCGAAAGGGTAACGGAACCCACGTGCGTGCCTATGTGGGAGGAAAGTCAAAACCGGACGTATTGCTCAAAAAAGAACTGGAAGACATGGGCGCGACTGTGAGGGTGACCACTGAGGACGGAAGTCTGGGAACTCGGGGCCTCATTACGCAACTGTTTGAACGGGATGGGCCCCACTTGGCGAAGGACTCGGAAACCATGGTGTATGCTTGCGGCCCTCTTGAGATGCTGGCGACGGTGGCTGCCATTAATCAGGAGCTTTCGATCCCTTGTCAGGTTTCCTTGGAGGCCCGCATGGCGTGCGGTGTAGGATCGTGTTTGAGCTGTGTGGTCAGGACCCGGGACGAAGGTTACCAAATGGTGTGCAAAAACGGGCCTGTCTTCGACGCGAGCAGAATCGACTGGAAGAATACGGAACGACTCCTGTAGATGCAGGAGTCAGTCATCAGGAGACAGCAGTCGGAATACACAGCACCACACAAACCTCTCAGCATGTAATGACAGACCCCAGAGCATCCCGGAATGTGCTTTATGACCACGGATCGCAACCGACCCACCGTAAAAGAAAAACGGGGTTGAGTGGCAGAGAACAAGGAGATGAGTTGGCGATTGCTGGAAGGGGTCGATGATCGTGATCCAAAGAGTAGGAGCGCCACGGGATGTCTATTCTGAAGCCATCTCCGAACCCGACTCGAACGTGTGGTAGGTGACGCCGTGGAGCCTGATCTCTCGGTCAAAATTGCAAGCATATCGCTGAAGAATCCCATAATAACCGCTTCTGGGACTTTCGGATACGGTGACGAATATGCCCCTCTCGTTGATCTGAATCGACTCGGGGCGGTCATACCAAAGGGCATCTCCCTGAAACCTATAGAGGGCAATCCTCCTCCTCGAATCGTGGAAACGGCCGCGGGGATGCTAAACGCCATTGGCCTTCAGAACGTTGGCGTCGAAGTCTTTATTCGGGAGAAACTCCCTTTCCTAAATCGACACACAACACCGATCATCGTTAACATTTTTGGTAATACAGAAGAGGAGTATGGCAAACTTGCTCACATACTAGACAGCCAAAAGATTGACGGCCTCGAGGTCAACATCTCGTGTCCCAACGTCCGGAAGGGAGGCTGCTATTTCGGACATGACCCTCGAATGGCCTTTGAGGTGATCCGCACAGTTAAACGCAACACATCACTGCCCGTTATCGCGAAACTGTCCCCCAATGTGACTGACATCACGCTCATCGCGAAGAGTGTCCAGAAGGGAGGGGCCGATGCTATTTCCTTGATCAACACCCTCCTCGGCATGGCTATCGATGTGGACAGGCGAAAACCTGTCCTTAGGTACGGCACTGGGGGACTGTCGGGCCCTGCCATCAGACCGGTGGCATTGAGAATGGTTTGGCAGGTGGCACAGGTCGCTCAGATACCCATCATCGGAATCGGCGGAATCGTGACGGCCATGGACGCTCTCGAGTTCATGATCGCCGGTGCGTCGGCCGTTGAGATAGGAACGGCCCATTTCGTCCATCCCCGTTCCTCACTGGACATTATCGACGAATTAAATCAATACTTGAGAAGACATGGCATCGCACGAATCACAGACATTGTAGGTAGTCTGAAAAATGAATAGGACGTGGACGCTGAGACCACCCGATCTCGAGATCTCCCATAGATTGATGAAACAGCTGAACCTCTCCCCACCGGCTGCCCAAATCCTTTCGACTCGAGAGGTCAGAACTCCCGAACAAGGCGAACGTTTTATCAGCCCTTCACTGTCCCACCTTCACAGCCCCTTTCTTATGAAGGACATGGACCGTGCCGTCGATCGGCTCATGGAGGCCGTGATCAATCACGAAACAATCATGGTTTATGGAGATTACGATGTCGATGGTATCACGTCGACAACCATCCTTGTCGCTTTCCTAAGGGAATTAGGGGTGAACCCTCGGTATTATATACCGCATCGGGTTACCGAGGGTTATGGGCTGAATATAGAGAGTGTGAAACGGTTCGGAGCAGAAGGGGTGAATCTATTGATTACAGCAGACTGTGGCGTGTCGAATCGCCTTGAGATTCAAAAAGCTTCTGAACTTGGTATGGATACACTTGTTATTGATCATCACGAGATCCCCGACGACCTCCCTCCTGCTCGAGCCATACTGAACCCGAAGCAAAAGGACTGCCCCTTCCCCTTTGATAGGCTGTCCGGTGTCGGTGTCGCTTTTCAGGTTCTCATCGGTCTTCGAGTCAGACTTCGGGAAAGGGGGTACTGGCAAGCCGGCAGTCCACCAAATCTAAAAAAATATCTCGATCTGGTGTGTCTCGGAACCATCGCCGATATGGTTCCCCTCCTTGATGAGAACAGAATTCTGGTCAAATTTGGTCTTGAGGAACTCACCAGCGGGAGACGCACAGGAATCAAGGCCCTCAAAGCGATCTCAGGGCTAGAGAAACAGACCATAAAAACAGGCCACGTCGCGTTTAAACTCTCTCCTCGTCTGAATGCCTGTGGTCGGCTCGATTATGCGGGTAAAGCTGTCGAACTTCTCCTGACCGAGTCCGACGAGGAGGCCAATAGGATTGCCTCTGATATAGACCGACTAAATAGCCAACGCCAGATAATGGAAGATCAGATCCTGGATGAGATTTTGAGAGACATAGAACGATTCCCCGAGGTTCTTCGACGGTCATCGCTTCTCTTTTCATCTTCTCATTGGCATCCTGGCGTTATCGGTATCGTTGCGTCGCGGCTGGTAGAACGTTTCGGGAAAGCCGCTTTTCTCATAGCCGTCAACCAGGATAATCTAGGACGGGGTTCAGCTCGAAGCACCGATGGATTGGACCTCTATCAAACGCTCCTCCGATGCCGGGAGCTACTAGTGGGTTTTGGCGGACACCGAGCGGCGGCGGGTTTCACCATCAGATCGGAGTTTATCGAAGACCTTCGAAACCACTTGGAGAGCGTGATATCGAAGGAAGTGGCGGATAAGACAATTCGGCCTGAGATAGCCATTGACGTAGAGGTCACCCTAGAAGAAATCGATCGCCGTCTGATCGAAGACCTCATAATGTTTGAACCCCACGGCGTCGGTAATCCGAGACCCCTTTTTCTCTCCAAAAACGTCGCTGTATGCGACAGCAGAATCGTTGGCGCCGACAGCCTCAAGCTCAAAGTCAAGGACAAGCAGATATTCGACGCCATAGGCTTTAGAATGGCCGACCGCCTTCCACTGACATCAGGGCCGATTGATTTGGTTTTTGTTCCACAGTTAAACCAGTGGATGGGATCAGAGAAGATTCAACTGGAGGTGAAAGACCTAGCCCCTCACACCGCACACTGAGAAAACTACCATATCTCGTCAAAGACCGACATGGTCGAAGAGATCAAAACCCCGGGGGTTGTTTCACAGTGAGGCCCCTCGCTCCATCTCCGCCATATACAACCCAATGCCATTGCTAATCCCGTCTGCGATCTCCTCCAGATAACGGTCGTCTCTCAGTCTTTTCTCCTCCTCCCTGTTACTGATAAAGGAGACCTCGACCAGGATGCAGGGCATGTTCGCACCGATCAGAACATAAAACGGGGCCTCCTTGACCCCTAGATTGCGGATCCGAGAATACTTGCGCTTAAGTCCTCTGTAAACCGACTCCTGGACATGTTCGGCCAGCGTCCGAGATTCGCCAATCTTTGCTGTGCGCATAAGATCGTACAGGATGTACTGAAGGTCGCTCAACTTCTTTGTGGAAACTGCATTCTCCAGGGCCGCCAATTCCATGGCCTCCTCGTCGGTAGCGAAGTTGAGCACGTAGGTTTCGATTCCTCTGGTCCTCCGCCCTCGAGTCGCATTGGCGTGGATAGAAACGAAGAGATCAGCTTTCTGGGTATTGGCAATGGCTGTCCTCTCATCCAATGGTATGAAGACGTCTCCCCTTCGGGTGAGGACCGGTTCAAGGCCACGCTCGTTCTTTAGTTTCCTTTCCAGCTTCTTAGCGATCTTCAAGACAACGTTCTTCTCCTTGAGGCCTCCTGGTCCGATGGCACCGGGATCTTTTCCGCCGTGACCGGGGTCGATAACGACTCGCCTGATACCAAGGCCGAGCTGTTGAGGGAGAGATGGCTTCTGAGGCGACCGATTCTCCTTCTCGGGCGGCCGAGATGTCCGCCCATTGCCATGGACGTCAATAATGATACGGAAGGGGGCTGTCAGGGGGAAGGTCCGGTAAGTGCTAAGAGACTCCATGTCCAGAACGACTCTGACGACATCTGGAGCATACTGGGCCGCTCTCGCCATGGTCAGCAGACCATCTTGAATGGGTATCGGCTGGTTGAGCGAAGCGCCTAATTGAGCAGATTGTATGTCTATGTAAATCCTCGGGGGTTTACCCCGATCTGGATCTCTTTTTAGAATATGATCCCTGAACGCTGTTTCCCCCTCTAGATCAATAACCACCCGGGTATACTCAGCGTTGGACCAGTGCCGAATGCCTGTGACCTCGATAAGGCGTTTCGGCTTCGGACGGTACGGTTCCAACTGGGCAAGCCGCTTTCGAGCCTCATCGACCATGTCCCCCTTCGGAAACCGCTCGACCACCTTGGAGAAGCTCAGAAAGGCCTTCTCATAGTCGCCAGTTTTTTGGTGAATGACGCCAATTCTGAATTGGGCGTCATCAGCGTAGCGGCTAGACGGGTAGAGGGTTGTCAGTCGCTGATAGGGGGAGATGGCCAAGTCCAGGTCAGACGAGAGACCAGAGTAGCGACTAAGGTTCTCGTATAGCGTGCCAACCATAAAAAGGGAATCATCGGCCCTGTCGCTATCGGGAGAGGTCTTGTAAACCGCCTGGAAGCGGCGGATGCACTGCTCCCAATAGACCCGTTTCTTTTTCTTCTCCGGCGAACTTTGAAGGGCATAGTATGCGCGGCGAGCCTTCTGATAGAGTGCTTCCGTCTTACTCGAGGCTGAAGCGCAGTCATTTAGGGGCACCAGCCAGGCAGTGAGGCTGATCAACAGGACCGCCCCAACCCTCCGAGCATGCGTCATCGATGCCTTTTGGATCCTCATCATTGATTGCCACGATGGGCCAGCTCGTCAGCGATTGATCCCATATCTTTCCTACTGGCTCTGCTGATGCCTGCCAGCTGACCGCCGAACCCCCGTTTTCATGTTCAAAGGCCGAGCTGGAAAAGCCCCAGACTCGGCCTCAATTTACCAGATAGCAGACTGTGTGACAAGCCACCCCTGCAGTCTACGCCGTTTCCTGAACAATTTTTGGTGATATGAAAATCAACAGATCCCTTCGGTCATCATTTTTTATCGTACTCTTAAAGAAGTAGCCCAAAATAGGGATTTTCCCGAGGAGGGGGACCCGCTCCACGTTATCTGACTTTTCGATGCTGTAGATACCGGCAATGACCACGATGTCACCGTCCTTGACAAGAACCTCTGTGATCGCCTCTTTCTTGTCGATTGCCGGAACCCCCTGCACCGTGATCGAATCATCGGGCGTGTCCTTCGATGCTTTGATATTCATTTTGATATGGCCGTCATTTGTCACATGAGGGGTCACAGTCAACTTGATGTTCGCCTCGATAAACTCAGTGGTCGCCGTCCCCTCTGCAGTGAGCTTGAGGTAGGGAATTCTGAGGCCTTGCTCGATTGAGGCCTCCTTGTTGTCCAGCGTGGCAATCCTCGGCGCCGAAATAATTTCCCCCTCACCAGCGGTTTCGAGGGCACTCAGTTCTACGTCGAGATTGGTGATGTCTCCAAGATTCGCCAGACTAAAGGTGATGGCACTCGTTGCCCCCCCAATTGGGAAATTCGCTATCGTATCCGCAGGTGATGCCCCAGTAACGCTCCCACTGACCCCGACTGTGCCTGTCTCACCACCTATTCGGGTATCGGCGAGTGTTCCTCCCCACTTGATTCCCAATTCTCGTGAGAAATTCGTACTCGCCTCAACAATTCTCGCCTCGATGATGACCTGCGGGGTCTTGGTATCGAGAGTCGTCACAAGTTCCCTGGCCTCGACAACGCTGGTCGGGATGTCCTTTACGATAAGGGTGTTTGTCCGGCTGTCGGTAGAGACCGACCCTCGCTCAGAGAGAATAGTCTTGACCTGTGTTGAAAGCTCTTGGGCCGTCGAATAATTCACCGGGATCAGTTCAGTAACGAGATCTTCCAGCTTCTCCTGCGTTCTCTTTGAGGTGAGAACCTGCTCCTGTTCTTTTTTCAGGACGTCGACCGGGGCAACTCGAATGACGTTACCGATGCGCATCATACCGAGATTGTTCGAGAAGAGGATGATGTCCAGGGCCTGGTCCCAGGGTACGTCAATGAGCCGTATCGTGACTTTACCTTTTACGTTCTCCCCTGCCACGATATTGAGATCGCTCACCTCTGCAATCAGGCGGAGGATGTTCTTGATATCCGCGTCCTTAAAGTCGAGAGAAAGACGCCGTCCTGTATACTCCTTTTCCGGTGTGATGCCAAATTCATAGATGGCGGCTTCCGCTGTTTTTTCTTTCTCTCCCGGATTCCCTATGGTCTTTGTCGATTTCTCAACAGCTGGCTTCTCTTCTGCCACCTTAGCCGGCAAAGGTGACGCAACCTTCTCCGGTGCCGGCGTTGCGTCCCCTGCCGCCAACTCTTCTCCCACTGCAGCGGGCGTCTCGGTCTCTGGCTCACCCTTTTCCCCTTGACCGTTCACCTCCTCCGTCGTTGTCTCAGCAGCCATTGTTTTTTCGACCTGAAGGGCCTCCGGGGTCACCTCCGGCATTTCCTGTTCAGTCTGAACACGTCCCCCGGCTCGGGGCCTTTGAAAGTCTACAAAAATCCGCTTCCCTTCCTGAAAGGCTTCAAAATCGACCGCTTCTCTGAGGTGGATGACGACCCTCACATCTCTAGAGGTCTCCGATCTCACATTGTAGATACGAATGTATTCGACGGCGCTGTCGAAGGCCTTGGTGTCAAGGGCTCGTTTGACGTGTTTTGGCGCATTGGTCTTTTTCAGCTCCACGACGATATCCCGCTGAGACATCTTGAAGATTTCATAGTCAACCCGCGTTGAGCTTGAAAGGACCATGCGAGATTTGTCGTCTATCTGCTTGAAGTCGACGCCATCGAGAACGCTTGCCATCTCTCGCTCCAGAGCCGCAACATCACCCATGGCGACGACCAATTTGCTCTGGAAACGATCGATCCTATATGGAGCGAGTTTGGCTCTCGATGAATCGAGGACCAATCGAGTCTTTTTCGGATGTCTCCCGATGCGAACGCGCTTGAGGTGCGCCGTACCAGCCGGAACGGTGGCCTTGGCCTTGGGAACCCGGCTTTTTAATGTCCATAGATCGATGACAAGGCGTGCTGGCGATTCGAGGGTGAAGGCATTGTAATCTCCGAGCAACCCGTCCGTCGTGATGGTCACCTCTGTGATGTCTCCTCTCTTCGCTACCGAAACATCCGTCAGCGCCTTGGCAGGGTCCAGACTGATAGGAGGCTCCGGCTCGGCAATCGCAAGGGGCGTCATCTCCTCAGCCTTTTCAATGTCGACATACAGTCTGGTAGCCTCCTGAGTGATCGTATAGTCGACCCGACTCGTGAGTCCGATGTCGATCCGTCCACGATCCCCGACTGTCATCGCAACAATCTCTGTCACGGTTCCATCATCAACGACAATGGGAGTCGTCACTTCAAATGACGCATTTGCGATCTTCACGGAGATCCTTAGCGGATCTTCGAGTAACTCGAGAAACTCGTACATAAACTCTCCCGAACCCTCAATTGTGACCCGAGTGTAGTCCTCCTCGTCCGAAAAATTGATCGCCGTGATGGTGACCGGCTCCGTCACAGTCGGAGGAAGAGCAGGCTTGTCCGGTCCTCTCAATGCGCTACATCCAATAAAAGAAGCCGTAACAATCGCCCAAAGAAAGACCAGCTTCACTCCAATAAAGCGATTCCACGCCGCATGTTTCATTTTTTTCCTCCTTCCTCCGGGAGCTTCATCACAATTTCTCGGGTTCTCGACTGCGTCCCATAGAGGCTCGAAGGCTCTTCAATGATCACCCGGTCCAGGTGAACGGCTTTGACCTTACCGCCCCGATTTCCCAGATAGGTGCCCTTCTTTATTGTGAAACCTTTTCCAGCGGAGTCTTCAACCATCCCGAAACTGTTACCGTCTCCCACATATACGATTGCGGTCAGCTTGAGCTGGCTCAGATCGTATTCCTGAAGGGGAGTCTTGGGGACACCCGGTATAGGTTTTCCCGGACTTCCAATCTGGATGAAAGGTTTGAACGGGTCCACCTTCCCTTTGGGATTATATGAGAAAACAGGTTTGTTTTGGCGTGTATTTTCTTTCCTCGAGGGAGAGGGCTTCTGGACTTTCTTTTTTGAAGGCTTCGTCCGCGTGATCGGAGGGGGAGCCGAGGGCTTTTCGCACCCGGAAAAAGCAAATACCATGCCTAGGACAAGAATCAAGACGGTGGTGATTCTTCTAATCCAACCCCGGTATATCATCGGCGTATTCTCCTCATTTCTTTCTTTTGCGCTTGCTCTTCTACTTAGCCCCTTTCGCTCCTTCCTCCAAGAAACGAAAGGTGGTGGCCACAGCCTGAGCTTTGAGTCGCGTTTGGTCTCCGGATTTCTGATTCGGAGCCATTTTGAAGTTTTCCACGTTTATGATTCGTGAGAGTTTACTCACTCGATCAAAGAATATTCCTGTATCGTGGTAAGTCCCGAGAAAAACCAATTCAAGGGGTACCTCAGCATAGAACTGTTTTTTCCGCTCGGCGGTTGGTCTAAATCTCAGAAACTCTAGACCCGACTCCTTGCCGAGTCTCGATATGGTCTTTAGAAGTTCTGGGATCTCTTTTTCGTTCGGCAACTGGGTGAGAGCGTCGTTGAGCTGTGCCCTAAGCTGGGCGACCTCTGCCTGGAATTTCCGGAGATTATCGGCCACCGCCTGGAGCTCGTTGACCTCTTTCCGAAGGGTATCCCGCCGATCAGTGAGGCCCTTGATCTCCTCCCTCTGAGGGAGATAGGCTAAATAGCCATACAGCCCAACGATGACGAAGACCGCAACAAGGAGAATGAGAACTTTTTTTGCCAAGGGAAGCTTTACAATTGTGTCCATTGATACAGCCATGGTATCCTCCCTTATATTCCGATTCTGCAGATCATCGTGAATTTTTTCAAGTTGAGCTTACTGACGGTCACTCGTTCAGTGACCACCAGCTCAACAGAGGCAAAGATCCTGGTTTGCTGCAATTTCTTCATGAAATTGGCAATGGTCTCATCATCCAGTGCAATCCCTTGGAGCGTCAATTTCTCATTGTTTTTGTCAAGGGATTGAAGCCACATTTTTTCAGGGATTTCTGAGGCCAAGAAACTCATAATTTGGATCGGTCGAGTCCTGTTCAGATTGAGACTCCTGATAATGTTCAACTTCTCCAGATAGGTTTTCTTATCGACCTTTGCTTTCTTGATTTGCTTTTTGAGTTCCTGGAGTTTCTTCTGCTTGTTTTCGAGGTCTATGATCTCGGCCCTGAGTGCATCCCGATGTCGGTTATACATCAACTGTGCAAAGCCTATGCCGACCATCACGACAACCATGGCAAGGACAAAGATTGTAACCTCTTTCCGAATTGACTCTCTCTTGCGCTCTTCTCTTGCAACCAATAAATTGATCTTAATCATCGATCTCCTACCCTCCTCAAGGCTAACCCGACCCCGACCGCCATCATCGGGCTAATGTCGCTGATATAATCAAGGGTTAAGTCCTTTTTTGTGATTTCTATATTCTGAAAGGGATCAACCACCTCTACAGGAACACCGATCTGAGCCTCAATCACCTTACTCAATCCCTCGATCTTGGCACAGCCTCCACTGATAAAGACCTTATCGACATTCTGGTTTGACGTCTTCTGGAAGTAACCCAGTGATTGGCCGACCTCAGAGGCGAAGTCTGAAGAGGCCGTTTTCAGGATGTTGTCGATTGCCTGCTGCTTGCTATCGTCAATCTTGCTGCCAATTTTCAGCGCCTCGGCTTCTTCATAGTCTACGTGGAGATGCTTCTGGATCTCGTCAGTTATGGAGCTCCCGCCCTTGAAGACGTCCCTCGTGAAAGCCGATATACCATCCTTCATAACGTTTATGTTCATCACGTTGGCCCCAATGTCAACGAGGCCTACGATCTCACCCCTTTTCATCGGGTAATTGGCCTGATACATATTTTCGAGAGCGAAGGCGTCTATGTCGACGATCACAGCGTTCAATCCCGCTTCCAGAAGGACATTGAGATAGTCGTTAATGATGTCCTTTTTGGCTGCCACCAGGATCACGTCCATGAGCTCGTCATTTTCTTCATTCGCCCCTAGGATCTGGAAGTCGATGTTTACATCACTCGCATCAAAGGGGATGTATCTTTCAGCCTCCCATTGGATCGATTCTGCCAGTTCATCTTCAGTGATCACAGGAAGGCTGATCTTCTTGACAATAACTGAATGACCCGAGACCGACGTCGCGACTTCCTTGGTTCTGACCTTAAAACTCTTGATCAATTCTCGGATGGTGTCCACGATCACCACTGAATCCATCAGGGACCCGTCAACGATTGCCTCTGGCGGGATCGATGCCATGGCGGAATTGACTAATCTGTGGCCCCTTTTCGTTTCATTTAGTTCGACTACCTTGATCGAACTCGAGCCAATGTCCAAGCCGATAACGTCCTTTTTCTTTCCAAGCACCATGTCTTCTTCCTTTCTCAGGCTATAGCATATTTCTTGAGTTTTTCTCTGAGAGTCGACCTCGAAATTCCAAGACTTCTCGCCGCCTTTGACTTGTTCCCATTTACCATTGATAGGACATGAGAGATATGTCTGCTTTCCATCGCCTCAAGCGTCGATTCACCCATATTGAACGACGTGGCGTGAACAGCACTCTGCTGCTCCCTCAATTCGATAGGGAGAGTCTCCTTCGTGATCGATTCTGTGTTTGACAGAATCATCGCTCTCTCGAGGACATTTTTTAACTCTCTCACATTGCCGGGCCATGAGTAGTTCAACAGCAGGTCCTTCGCGTCGTCCGAAATGCCTCTGATATTCTTTCCAAGTTCTCTATTGCCCTCCTCGATGAAAAGGTTGGCAAGAAGGAGAATATCCTCTCGTCGTTCCCTCAAAGGAGGAATATCGAGAACCATCACCTTGAGACGATAGTACAAGTCCTTCCGAAACTTGCCGTCATTCACCATTTCCGCTAGGTTCTTATTGCTGGCAGTGATAAATCGCAAGTCAACATGGATTTCTCGTGACCCCCCAACGCGCATAAAGGACTGAGTTTCCAGTACCCGAAGCAGCTTAGATTGAAGATAGGCATTCATGTCTCCGATTTCGTCGAGAAAAATGGTTCCTCCACTTGCCAGCTCAAAGAGCCCCTTTTTTGTGGATTTGGCATCAGTAAAAGCACCTTTTTCATATCCAAAGAGCTCTGATTCCAAAAGGTTTTCAGGGATAGCACTGCAATTGATTTTGATGAGAGGACGGTGAGCTCGCTTGCTGCTATAGTGGATGGCGTTGGTTGCCAGCTCTTTGCCAGTTCCACTCTCTCCCTGAATCAGAACAGAAGTTCGCGGTGTCTGAGCAATCATCTGGATCAGTTCCCTAACGCTCTGGACCTGCGGGCTGTTCCCGTAAATCTGAGTCCGACTGTCCTCATTTTCGTGCTGTCTTTTCAGCCGACGAACCTCATTCCGCAGACTCTGAGTCTCGATAGCCTTTTGGATTGACAGTTTCAATTCATCAAGTTCAAAGGGCTTGTTGATATAGTCATAGGCCCCTGCCTTCATCGCCATAACGGCGGTTTGGACGTCAGAATAGGCCGTCATCATCACAACCATCAAATCCGTATCGATCTCTTTTATCTTTCTTAGGACGGCGATGCCATCCATGTCTGGAAGTCGGATGTCCAGAAGAACCAGGTCGATAAGATGCTTGTTGATCATCTCAATGGCTTCATTCCCCGTATCGATGGTGTGAACCTCATAGTCTTTCTTTGCAAAAACATCTGAAAGGGTCTGACGCATGACCTCGTCATCATCCACGATGAGTATCGCCGGTTTCATCAATTACACCTCGCCCCCCCGTTCAGAAGAGGGAGTGTGATGAGAAATGTGGTTCCGCTGCCCTCTTGGCTTTCTACGTTGATCGTCCCCCCATGTCTTTTGACGATCTGATAGGAAATGGAAAGCCCCAATCCTACCCCTTTTGCCCTCGTCGTAAAAAATGGGTCAAATATCTTAGAGATGATGTTCCGAGGAATGCCCTCTCCCGTATCGCTGACCGCAACCTGCACATAATCAGGCTGCGACTTAGACCGGCTCGACGTATTGGGGTACACGGACTCTGCCTCAATCCTCAACTCCCCACCATTGCCCATTGCGTGGATCGCATTCAGAAAGAGGTTGAGAAAAACTTGTCTCATTTGATTGACATCGACCTTTACCTTTGGAAGTGATGGATCGTATTTTTCCGCAAAGGTGATTCCTCGATCGCCAATGTCCTTGATCAGTAACGGGGTAATCTCATTGACAACATCTTTGATATGGTAAAAATCGAGATTCGGCCTCTGTGGTTTGGCAAAGGAGAAGAACATGATCAGCAGGTCATTGAGCCGATCAATCTCTTTGGTGATTCGGTTAAGGTATTCCCTCTTTGGATCGCTGCTTTCCATCTCCTCACCCATGGCCTGGGCTGTCGTTTTGATGCCTGCTAGAGGGTTTCGGATTTCGTGGGCAATACCTGAGGAAATCTCGCCCAGTGATGCCAGCCGATCCATTCTCAATATTTCTTCCTGCATCTTGTACACGTTGGTTAAATCTCGAAAAATGACAATCTCACCAATCTTCTTGCCATGAACATCCAGATGGTTGTTGATGGTAAAACCCGTCGGAATGTCCGCACCGTCTTTTCGTCTGATCGTTCCCTCTCGTCGCGTATCAATATCCCCGGAGTGGTCAAAAGGAATTCCGAGGAGGTTCTGTTTCTCTTTTTTCCTCTGCAGATTGAGCGTTTGGAAATCTTGACCGATGACTTCCTCTGACGAATAGCCGAGAATGTTTTCAGTGGCCCGGTTGATATAGGTGATCTTTCCCTGATTGTCTACCAGGATTAGCCCGCTGCTAATCGACTGGATGATGCTTTCATTGAAATTTTGCAGTCTTTCAATCTCTTGAGCAAGCTCCTCGACTCGCGGCAGAACCTTGGAACGGTTTTTGGTCCGACGGGACGATATGTGGCGCCTCTCATCTCCTCCTCTTGCCATAGATCTCGCCCTATTGGTCAGAACTCCACCATCAGCCGGTCAGTGTCAAGGAGGTACATTTTCCGCCCCTTTCCTATAGGAGCAGTCCCTCGGAGGTAGGCAAGACTTTTCTCCTCCCGAATACTCCCCGCAGGAACCTCCCTTTTTTGAAGAAGACGATCCACCAGGACAGCGAGGGTCCTGTCGTCCTTTCTAATCAAGACGACGGCCTTTTCTTTCGGTTCAACCCTGTCCCGGAACTTGAACAGACGGAAGAGGTTAACCAAGGGGAAACGATCTCCCCGTATTCGGATCTCGTTGTCTTTCCAAACCGTCCTTACCATCCGGTATGGGATCTGAACAGAACGAAGGACTAGATCCTTCTCTATAGCAAAAACCCTGCCGGACGATGTCATCAACAGCATCCCCACCGTTTCCGAAGGGGTGGAATGGGCATTCCCGGTCCGAAGTTTCTGAGTGATTACAAAAAGTTGGCGAATTTCTTTCTGTAACTCGTGAGACAGTGTTTTGAGTGTCTCGGTCAAACCCTCAACGTCCTTCCTCTCGACGGTTTGGTCTGTCGGTTCGATTGGCCCTTCACGGCGTTCTTGCATGAGGTGATGCTTGGCCAGAATCCCGGATAAAACCACGTTCCGATATGCCTCCTTGCCCTTCAGCTCATTGATGAGGAGCTTGATACCGTCTTTGGCCTCCAGGAGAAAACGGAGATTGTCGGGCGTAATGTTCCCTTCATCGTCAGCAAGAGCGTGTGCCACATTACTCATCATTTCAAATACTTGAAAAAGGGCTGGATCATTGTCATAAGCGTCCTTCAGGAAACCAAGTTCCGAGATGACCTTATCAATCAAGTCGGGGCTGATTTCCCATTCCAGCGAAAGGAGGTGGGTCTCCAGATTCTCAAGATTTCGCATGGGCCCCTGGGTCGATTCAGGACCTGGCTCTCGATCTGCTGAGGGCACCTCGACCGAGGCGTTCGGGGCGGGTGCTTCCAGCTTTACTTCCGGGGTCTCGAGAGACTCAGCGGACTTAACCGTCGAGGCAACGGATTGAACTCCCTCGCTACCCGTCCCCTTCTGAACAAAGCGGCTATCGATGGACTGGTCAATCTCGTCTTCTAACTTTTCAGCCGGCGAGCCCAGATCCATTTCGGGACTCTCAAGAGGCCCAGGGGACGCCCCACTCGACACTGGGGATGGGGTCTTCTCCCCTCCCTCTTCTTTCTCCACAAAGAGGCTGTCGATGGACTGGTCGGTCTCATCTTCTAACTTTTCAGCCGGCGAGCCCAGATCCATTTCGGGACTCTCAAGAGGCCCAGGGGACGCCCCACTCGACACTGGGGATGGAGGTTTCCCGCTGTCCACGCCTTTATCTACAAAGAGGCTATCTATCGCCTCGTCAATCTCTTCCTCTATCTTCTCGGCGGGCGAACCCAGGTCCGTTTCGATATTCTGGGGAGGCTCAGGGGACACCACACTCGACACCGGGGACGGAGGAGGTTTCTCCCCTCCCCCTTCTTTCTCTACAAAGAGGCTATCTATCGCCTCGTCAATCTCTTCCTCGAGTTCTTGTTCCGTCCCTTTGGAATCCTGCTCTTTCATGAATAATCTCCCGGGTCTGGGTCATATTCCTCCAACCCCTGTGAAGGACTTTCCCTTCCCGTCATTCAGGAGAATCTTCTTGCTCACATCCTTCACAACGAGCTTGCTGATCTCCCTGAGCGTTTCGAAAACCCCCGCCCCCTCAAGTGCACTTGCAAGGAAATGGGGGGCCTTCAGCATCGAATTGAGATCCTTCTCTAAAACCGAGACCGGCAGGATCTCAGCACCTTCTGCTTCAAGATCTCTTTTGTTGTATTGCATGACTAAGGGTACGGTCCGAATGCTCAATCTCTTTTCGGCTAGGTTCTTTGCAAGATTTATTAGACTCTCAATGTTTTTTTCTCGCTGCGTCTTCAAAGAGTCGGCGACAAAGACGACGCCGTCGACGCCTTTCAATACCAGTTTTCTCGTCGCATCGTAATGTACTTGACCCGGTACGGTGTAAAGCTGAACGCGGATATCAAAGCCTCGAATCTTCCCGAGGTTGAGGGAGAGGAAGTCGAAAAAAATCGTTCGATCTCCATCAGTATCGATAGAAACCATCTTACCCCGGACATCTTCCATGGTCTTCTTAAAGATGTGCAGAAGATTTGTCGTCTTTCCACAGAAACCGCATCCGTAGTAAACGATTTTGCATTGGATTTCATCCTTGCTGAAGTTTATAAACGGCATAAACCGACCTACTCCTTTTTTCCGTAAATGGGAGATAGAATCTTCAGGAGATCTTCCATGATCATGTCGATACTGAGTCGGACCAACCCGACTGTGGTCCTGTCATCAAAAACGATAACAATAATCATATCTTCTCCCACAACCGCAAAATAGACGTTCTCATTTTGGCCCTTGTGAAAAAGGAGATTGAATTCCTCTTCGCCGAGTAGCTTTGCAATTTCTGATGTTGCCCCAAAATTCGCCGCTGTCAATGCTGAAAAGGCCGAAACATCAAGCGTTGAGGGACTTCCGCAATTTGCAACCAACTGACCGGAACGATCAATCAGATAGGCACTGAGGGCTGCGGATTTGTTCAGCATCTTGTTCAAGCACGAATCTAGCCGCTTGATGTCCTCTTCTGAGAGAATAATGTCCATGATCTCCGGATCCCTAAGCCGAGGCCACAAAATCGACCATGTGGACTGTGCCTTTCTATTCCCGGGCTTTTTTTCCGATCTCGTTACATCATGAGAATATACCTGCACCCATAATCTTGACTCTGATCGTCAGCTCCAATACCCTATCATTTCTCGAAGGCTCTCCAAGGTCTTCCGGATGGACGGACTCAAATCATCAAACCGAACCCCCTCTTTGAGATGAACTCCAAAATAGTAGGGTCTATTCCTTAGAATCACCTTCATTTTTTTCTGTCCAAGAAGAATCCTGTGAAGTTCTCCAGCCTCCAAGATCCGACTCAATCTGTGGGACAGCACCCCAAGGAAGGCGACCAGAGCACCTTCTTTGACCGTGTTCTTGATGGCATCATGGGCGAGAACAGCACCGTCCTCTGAAACAACCATCGTCCCTTCACACCCCGCAAGTCGAGCAATCGACCTAACAGCCTCCTCCATGGGCTCCTCTTCTGGTTTTTCGCCATCACGAGGCGACTTCTGGAGTTTTTCTTCGGGCCTCGAAAGTTGTGAAGGAGTTGACGATTGCCCGCCCCCAAAGGTGGGAACGACACCTTCATCTGTCTTTCGCATGCCTTCAACCAGCAAGTGTTCCCAATTCTGAGAGATAGTCTGCTCAGGAGGGTTGACACCTCTCTCGTGATCGAATCTCCCCTCGCGCCACTTCAGAATCGTAAATAGGGCGTCCTTACCAAATCGCCCATCGCATTCTGCGTGGACTATTTCTCCATCGCTGAAGTAGATGACCCCCGCCTCCTGTCCTTTGGTAATTCTTAAAGCTGCAGTAACTCGTCCGAGACAGTTCAACTGGATAACATCGGTGAGTTGAAGATCAAAGACTTTGCCCTCGAATCCGCTCTTTTTCCATAGAATGTCGAGGATCAGTTTTCGAATATCGGCAATCTCAAAAGGTTTCTCGATATAGTATAGAGATCCTCGCTTGTTGGCCTCTCTTTGAATATCCGACGAGCCATAGGCTGTCATAATGATGACCTTGGTCCCCGGGTAATTGTTCTTAATGGCAGTGAGGAGATCGAGGCCGTTGATGTCAGGCATACGAATATCTGTTATGGCAAGATCGATAGCCTGGTTTTTCAAGAGTTCCAACGCCTCATTGCCAGTGTTTGCAATCAAAACGGTATACTTTTCTCGGTCCCTGGAAAGGCTCTTGGCCATGCTCCAGGTGAGCGTCTCTTCATCATCGACGATCAAGACCTTCTTCACAGGTTCTGCCATTGCCTCGTGGTTCCTCGATTACAGCTCACGCCTTTTTCTCTTTAACCGCACGATCGCCGCTCTCAGACTCTCTTGCATCCGACTGAAAGATTCGGCCAGAAGGCCCACCTCATCGCGGGACTTGATCTGCACGGTCGTATCCAAATCACCCATGCTGATCCTATTGGCCACCTGGGTCAACTGAGTGATGGGACGAATGATCGTCCTTGAAAACCAGAAGGTGAGAATGATGATCAACCCCAGAGAAAAGGCAACCACGATCACGAAAATATTCAGTGTTCTCTGGGAGGTCCTTCTGAATCTTTCATAGGTCCTGCCAGCCGACGCCAAAAGCTTCTTTTCAGTCCTATCATGGATCTCGGCCAGTTTCTTTTCTATCTGTCGGGCTGGCCGGGAGAACTCATCGATGTATGTTGTCGCAGCTACCCTGAGTTTTGTGCCTTCCACCGGGGCGATAAACATGTATTTTGGCCGAACTACGCCGTCGGCATCCTCCCAATCGTAGTATCCCACAGCATCCCCCGTTAGGCTGGCTTCGAGTATCTTCCAGAATTCTGGAAACCGATTTGCCAAGGTCCGAAGGTTCATCCCAACTATTTTGGGGTTTGTGTGGAAATGGTTTATGGCCTTGTCGTCATGAACCGCCGTATATCCCGTCTCTNNTGAACCGGGACGCATCTTCATATAGATTTCAATCTCCCGGGCCACGTCTTTTGCCTTTTCCCGAATCATCCGCTCACCCAGTTCATTGAGAGTCCGAACCCCTTCACGGGTGCCAACTGAACTCATCACTTCCATTTCGTCCACCACCGCAGTGTTCATACTCTCCATCTCTGCCATTGTGGAAGAGACCATCTCCTTCATATGAAAAAAATAGATATACGCGATTACCCCGAAGGAAATCAGAACCGGAATCAGGATTGCCCCCATGAGTTTCGGCAAAAGACCAATGCCTATGGACTGTCTATCTGCCATCTTGCAACCCCATCATTAGATTTTCTTAAGCACCTCCAACATCAACTTCTGGTAACCGACCCTCTTACGCTCGTCAGAGATTTCCGAACTGATTCGTTCAACCAATTCGGCCGCCCTGTCCCTCGGAAAAGCAGAAACCTTCTCCTCCATGTCGTTCACGTTATCTTCAATGACAACCGGGGCTATAGGCCCCATGATCTGAGTGAGCTCTTCCTGTACCTTATCGAAGAAAGCTTTTTCGACGGTTCTTTTGGCCGGGTGGAGAGGCCTCTCCGCGACCTCCACCAGTTTCTCTCTCAAGAGTCGATAGAGTTTCTTTGCCGTCTCTATTTCAGTCACCCCTAATTCACGAGACAAGTCACTCACGGTCTTGAGACCATCGATCCGGATGAGAAGGTTCCACTCTCCAGCCTTCAAAACGACGTCATCCGTCCCTTTTCGGGTCAAGAGTTTGAATGCAATATCTGTCGAAGGGATTGTCTTTCGTATTTCCTCCCACTCTTGGACCCTGTGAACACCCTCTGAAAGAATCTCCTCCGTCGGCGTCTTGACGGTTTTCGAATCTGGCGAAACATCGGGTGTGTAACTGAATTGACCAATCATCCAGGTCATCATGAGATAGACAGCTTCCTCTCCGTTATAAGACTCAGCACCCCCGTGGATGATGTCCCCATTTTCCACGAAAATCTCCCCGATCGTATTGCCTTTTTTCAGTGTGACTTTCCCTGTCTTCTTTTCATGAATGAGCAGGTTCAGGATGTCGAGAAGCCTTATTTGGGAAAGGTCACCCGCGAAGACCGCTACCATTAATGGATCTCTCTTCCCTGATGCGTCAGTCCTTTCATCTTAGCGGCGTTTTGGATTGTCAAAAAACTTTGAGAATTCAGCGGACTGGCTTATTGTTCTGGGGGCTTTAGTCTATTGATAATCTGACGGTAGGACTCATCGAGTCCCTCACTTGCTAGAAGTCCCCTTTTCACCTTAGAGGTTTTTTGCATATGTTTCTTGAATTTTCCGTTCCGACGGATCTCCGCTAGAGCGACATTTGTTTTCAATCGAAGCATAGAGATGTCGATCATAGGATCGCAAAAGACAATAAGAGAGAAATCCGGAAGCCCATTGACCAGAATTCGTCCATCTGAAAAGAGGAAATCGAGAACGTCCGTCTCCTCTCCCAAAACTTGCAAGAGAGAGATGACTTGAACGAGCTCCCGCCCGATGTCTCCAACCTCTCTCCCATATATTTCTGGCATAACGCTTGATATGACAGTGCCATTACCGTCGCATAAAAAAGATCCCCTCACACCGGGAAGCTCATTTATGTCGTTAAGGATGTCTTTCATCGTCGAACCTGGGAATTTAATCCCCCGTCCAAGCAAATTAGGTGCCAATTCGGGGGTTATCTCCGTCCACTTTACGTTCTGGTGGTCGAAAGTCATGCTGAAACTCGGTAATTTTAGTCTTATCTTTCTCTATTTTTTGGCCGATAAGCTTATTAGCGGACGATCGCTCCAGCCTTGTGTACGATATTCGTCCAGTTTAAGGACATACCAGAAATTGGCAAAAATTGAAATACTGCGTTCACAGACTCTCATTATTTCGTCCTCTTCAGCGACCCTGTGGCCAATGCCTCCTGCCCATTGGATCTTAATACCGGTCGACACAGGACGTATTAGAAAATCTGGACGAATAGCACGTGATAAGAAACCGGCCACTGGCCGTTCTATGACCATTAAAGAGACGCCGTTTCGAATCGCTCCAAGCTCCTCTTTTTATTAAGTTTTCTAAATCTCTCCCTTGACTTTTTGGGACCTTTTGGTTAGTTTCTTTTCCTAAGACCCTTCGAGTCGAGAGGTGCACATTGGGCTTCGATAGAGGAAAGGCTCTGCAAAACGCTCAGAAGTTTCTCATGAAGGGTCAGATCCGCAAGGCCATTCAAGAGTATGAGAGGCTCGTATCCGATGACCCGAGAAACATCCGACTCCGAACTAAACTGGCCGATCTCTATGCCAGGAACAACGGTGTCGACAGGGCTGTGGAAGAGTATGTACAGCTGGCCAAGCAGTATGAAGATGAAGATTTGAACTATCGGGCCATCTCCATGTATAAAAAGGTTCTGACAGTCAGGCCAAAGATGATCGATGTTCACTACTGGTTGGCAGACCTTTACAAAAAAGAATCCCTCTTTGGAAATGCCAAGGTCCTGTACCAGAATATCATCAAGCTTAACCCCGAGGATCAGCTCGCTCGCAATGCTATCAAGGACATCAATCAGGCCATGGCCGTGGCGAATCCTGTACCAGGAGAGAATGACACCCTTTCCTCCAGTCTATCGGCCACAGACCATCAGCCAATGGTTGAGGAGCCTCTGGACCTCGACGATTTACTCGACATCGAGGAGCCTTCTTCTGAACAGATTGTGCACGGGGAGGAAATCCTCGACCTGGAAGACCCCGTAGAGCTACCTCCCGATGATACTGTGCGGAATGAAGGTGCTCAACAAAGCAGTGGGAATGGGCCACACCTTACCCATCAAAAGGTCGATATTGGCCAGAATCTGTCACCCGAAAAGGATCTGGAATCCCACTATCACTTAGGGATCGCTTATATGGAAATGGATCTGATCGATAAGGCCATTGCAGAGTTTGAAGCGGCTGTGGAATATGCGCCGAAACAGGTAGACTGCCTCGTCATGCTCGGGCGATGTTATACAGAGAAGGGTCTCTTTGACCGATCTATCTTCTACCTGGAAAAAGCCTTGCAGTCGAACGATCTCAAAAAGGAGGAGCACATCACGATCAACAGGCAGCTCGCACAGGCTTACGAAGCCTGTGGGATGAAGGACAAAGCGGGGGAGGCGTTTAAAAGGGCCGGCTTGTCGGGTAATTTGGATACGGTAAAGGGATAACTTGGTCCATCTACTTCGGTGAAATCAGGCAAAACTCCTCTTCCAGGTTCGTCGCGTTGAGCGTTACCGATCTGGCCCTGTAGTAGTTGCCCTTGAAATACTGAGCACTAATTCCCTTTCCTTTTGGGGGGTTTCCCTCGAGAATTTTTCTCACCTTTGTATTTGTCACGTTCAGCCCCAAGTTAACAAATGGGGTGTTGTCAAGACCCAAGGCTGCGAGGTCTGTGCTAACGTTACGCTCTGAACCCACCGTGGATGGAAAACAGAAATTGTCGAGAAAATAGGATTTTACCAGTTCCAGCCCGCCATCGGCGACGAAGAAGTCTTCTGTATACAACCGTTGATTTCCTGAGATTGCAACCTCTGTCGTAGCGGTAAAATTAGCTGCAACGGCAACAACAGTCGCCGTGACCATTACCAAGAGGGCTATCACCAGGGCCGTTCCTCTCTGATTCGTGAATCGACTAAATCGATGGGACATGGTGCATCTCCTCCGTTTCCTTCTCTTACAGACTCAGATTTCTCGCTTTGATCGTTGACGTGAGTGTTCTCGTTCGAAATCCCCCTGGAAAGTCGGGATCGCTGGTCCTGGTCGTCACTGCCATCACGATCTGATACCTGCCAAACGTGTCGGGGACTGCCGGATTGTATTGATCGGTGATTTGAAAGTTCGTCACGCTTGTTGCGAGAACATTCCCGTCTCGAGTCAAGGTCGTCCCGTTCAATGCATAGGTAATCGTCTCCACCTTATACACCTGGGCAGTCGCCCGCAGAGTCATGTCCAGGGTTTCTCGGGTGCCCGGTGTGTCTCCCTCGGAGTCGATATCGATCGTGTTGGTTGCCGCCGCATCATTCCAAACGACAACCGTTCTGTACCTCAAGGGCGCTGCGATGGTGTCCGGTTCGAAAACGAGCAGGTTGTCCCCAGCAGTGAGGTCCACATTTTGGTCAAGTATGAGCTGATCCATGCCCATGGTCGAGTCGTTCTGCAATGCAGCGATAGGAGGGCCAAATACGCCGACGACGGTGACCTGGTTCGATGGGTTTCCCGGCAGATTCACCGATTCGGCGAATCCGCCGACAGCCCACGATGGCCTTCCAAAGCCGGCCACGCGGATATCTCGGGCGATCAGATCCATGACCGACCTGACATTTTGCTGCGCCTCGGCGACTTGCTCTTGAATCACAAAATTCTTCTGTTGCACTGCAAAGCTCCGGTAGACTCCAGCAATGACAATCGCTGCGATTCCTAAGGCAATCAGCATCTCTATGAGGCTCAATCCCCTTTGCATTCTCCCTAAGATTCTCACAACTCTCCCCCTAGAATTGGCTTATCACTGAGTTTACACTGACCGTGTGGGGGACATCCTGAGTCCACGAGACCGACACAGTTATATTGGCTCGGGTTGCTCCCGTAAGGTCGTCGGGAGTAATGTCCCATTGGACGTTGTAACCTACGCCGGTTGCTCCTGTGACATTGTTGGCGCCGTCGGTCAGGGTGCTAAAGGGTGTCGTTATCAGCTGCTCCAGCTGGTCTTGCGCCAAAGTCGTCGCCTCGGTGAGCTGGCTGGCCAAACTGTTGCCCTGAAGTGAAATAATTTGAAGGCCTGCAAGGCCCAAAAGCGCGACAGCGAGAATAACCATAGCGACGACCACCTCGAGGAGAGTGAACCCTTTGGGCCCACTCAAGAAAAACATCGTTTTCCAGTGCTTAGTTCTTGTACCTCTCATAGCGTATGTTCCCCACTGGGGTAACCTCCACCCAGTACCCCTCTCCGCGGTTGTTCTCCACAAAAACCCTCTCGCCGTTCTGTACACCGGGTGTTCCAATCGGATTACCGTCTTCCTCGTTTGGAATACCGCGGGTATTGAAGGTGACGCTGATTATTCCATCAGCCGGCTGGTCTATGAAATCAATCCCATTCCCCCCGCCCCGAGTGGCGTCGAATTGGGCTTTGTAGTCACTAAAGGTTACGATTCGGGCGGCAGTCCCTCCTCCATCGAGAACCCTGACTGTTCCCGCAGCCGAATTGATTTCAACCGTGCTTGCCTGGTTTCTCTGAACTGCCAACATCTGAGCCATGCGGAAGCAGGAGGCGATATCTCGAGCCGCGCTCTTGATTCGGTTATGGGACAGCCATCTCCCGAGACTGGGCATCATGGCTGCAACGAGAACCCCGATGATAGCCAGGGTGATCGCCAGCTCGACCATGGTCAACCCCTGCCTTCTCTTAAGACAGACAATCATCGCCGACCTCATTCTAGTCGAGGGGGACCGAAGCAAAATGTATACCAAGAAAAACCTCATGGGTCCCCACATCATCAATCCTTAATTCATTTTAAAAATCAAAATGTTATAAATAGAATGACCGATCCCCCTCTATCAAAAGAACGTCCCCCCCCTGCGACCTTTTTTCACATCCTATGAAAAAGTTACAGGTCTACCCTGAATAATTGTTGAAGTTCGATTGACTTCATGAACTATCCGCCCTTCGGGTTTTGGCTACAGCCGTCTCAGACTCTCGGGCAGGGTGTTTAGCCGTTAGCTCAGGAAAAGCTGTTGCCAGTGATCAGTCATCGGTCTCACGTTTCAGGGAAAAGGGTGAAAATGCGGGGAGAGCACCTGGTCCAAAAAAGGAGAGTTAAATCAGGATTTGTGACCGGCCCCTAAGGTGCTGACGTGGATCTTGCGAGGGGTATGTCACAAGGGGTGATGAAAAGAGCCTGTAAGAGGAGATCTTTTTGACGAACCCTGTACGAGAATGGCGAATGGACTACTTGACCTTGTAAGTGACGCCGACCACTTGCTCAGTCTCTCTGACTCCTTGCGGGACGTTAGGACCCCGGTATTGCTCGAGACCTTTCGACACGATTCGATAGTAGAAGGTTTTGTACCTGCCTGGATCATTCCCCGGAGGGGGTGCCTTAGAAACCTCCATGTCTGTGATCGCTAACTCGCACCGGTATTCATTCGATAGCTTCTGGGTATGAGGAACACCCCATGGAGAGCGTGTTGGGGGGGAAGTGATTGGTGGACGAACTGCTCCCCAGGGCGGGGCATCGGCAAAGAAGGCCTTGATTCCATCGTCTATTCCGGCCTCGGCTACATCGAAGAGCTGCTCCTGGGACTTCTGGTTCCCGGAAATCATCATTTCGAGATCGGAATTTGTCATGGCGGCTATCGCGACGACCGTGCCGGCCACAATCAGCAGTAGGGCCAAGACGAGTACAACGCCCCGCTCATGATAACGACATGCCTTTGGTCTCATGCTACCTCCGATCTAGAAGTTTCTAGGAGTGACCGTAAAGCGGTATGTCCGGCTTAGGCGTCTTCCTGAATCATCAGGGATGTCTGTTCTGGCCGTCAACACGATTTGATAGGTCGGGTTATTGGCCACCTGGGGAGAAATAGTCAGGGTCTGGATGTTTTCGGCAAGAGGTTGTTTTCCTCCACCAGAGAGATCCTCTCTGGTAATTGTGCCGTCAGCCTCGAGATCGTATCGCAAGGCCTGAGTCCGATAAACAGGTATGGGGTTCACGAGCGTGTTTTTTTGATAGTCGGTCTTCAGGGGGTCGTTGAATGGCGTGGTGGGATTCGTATCGAAGTCGATCGTGTTGGGTGTCATTCCCGTGACGTAGAGTAGCTCATCCCCAAGCCTAAGAATATCCCCTGTCTGAATGTCAGTGGTCCCGTCTACGGTGATTCTGGTTGCACCGGGACCAACCATTGCGGTCAGAAAGGTTGTGGGATATCGCTTTCTCAAACCCTGTTTGAGAGTCAGCTGTGTGCCCTGGATTTTGTCAATCACGCCCTTATCGTACCCACCGATGAAGACGTATCCACGGTCGCCATTATTGAATTTGGCAGCTTGATTGCTATCGACAAGATAAATATCTGTGGCTCCGATTCCCGCCGATTTCGATAAATACCCCTCCGGTGCCCCAAAGCAACCAAGCAGCGTCATCCCGCCCCCATCCGCATCGACGGCGACAGCGTTATCATAATTTTGTCCCCCGATGGTTACCGTCGAAACCGGTCGGCCGTGGCCTGCCATTCTCAAATCCCTCGCGATCAAGTTCATTGCCACTCGGGCATTCTGCTGGATGTCGGCCAACTGATCTTGAACAGCGTAGGTCTTCTGCTGAACGAGAAAAATACCATAGGCCGCGGCCATGAGGATGCCTGCCACAGTCATGGCTAAGACAAGCTCGATTAGGGTCAGCCCTCTTTGCAGAGGCCGGCGAGACTCGATAGCTGTCATTGTCGATTGGCAATCAGGGTATCCATGGTTGTCTGGTGAGGACGGCCATCTTGGTTCCACGAAACCGTGACCGAAACGGTCCTCATCCGGCCGGACGGTTCGGTTTGGATCAACCACCGACGAGTGAACACCCTCCGAGTAGCGCCGGTGTTGGGATTCGTATCTCTAAGGATTTCAGAGAATGTACCGTCAGCGACGCTGTTCCAATCAGCAGCACTTGCGGCTCTCAACGTCTCGATCTGGTTGCGGGCAAAGCATGAGGCCACCGTCAGACCGTTGCTGAAGCTGTTGCTACGGATTGCTCGAATCTGAAGGGCTACAAGAGCAAGGAGGCCTATCGCAAGGAGCAGCATGGCCACGACAACTTCGAGAAGCGTGAACGCCCGATGCCCTGACACCCTTTTTTTTAAAACCAGTTCTCTCCCCATTTACTTCACCCTTTGTGCGATGATCTTACCTGTAGCGGTTGTGAGGGCAATATGATATTTCTCGCCATCTGGTATTGTTAGATCCACGCTCCCACCGGGGCCGGCTGTACCATGGGGGTTGAATTGAACCGAACTCGTTGGAAAAGTGACATTCATTCTGATTTTTTGGGGGAGACTGATTCTCCGACTCACTCGGGTCCATTTCCATGAGGAACTCGAACGGTTTCCACGCTCCAGATAGAATGTTCTGGTAGCCGCTTCGAAAACAACTCGATACTCTAGGTTGTTCTTCAGTGCCCTGATTTTGGCAAGCTCCATATTGGAGACAATCTCTCGGACCGCTGCCTTGATCCGATAGTGCCGAATCCAGCTTCCAAGGTTTGGCACCAATAGGACAGCCAGAACCGCCACAATGGCGATAGTCACGACCAACTCGGTCAGCGTAATACCACGTTGCCTGGACACCCTTCCCCGTCCCCCTGGATATGACCAATTATAGCAGAATATTCTGAAAAAGAAAGCCGCTTCCTCAATGTCCCAGAGGAGGGTTTCTAGGGGACACGACTCGATGAAGGTGAAATCAATCGGTGCTGAACAAACTCAGGATTACCCTCTGCCAAGCGGTACGAGAAACCCCCATGTTTCCCAAAGGGATGATCTAATCCGATGTTGGCGCCTCCTCACGAATCTTGTATTCCTTGATCTTGTACAGGAGTGTCCGATGGCTTATTTCCAAGAGCCTCGACGCGTGTGTGTGATTGCCAGCGGTCTTACGAAGGGCTTTTCGGATCAGTTCAGTCTCGAGGATCCGAGTGGCTTTCTTGATTGAATATTCATCTAACTGAGAAAAGGCCGAACTCTCGCCGGACCGGTAGACTTCAGGGGGAAGGTTCTCAACACCAACGGCATCTGTCTCACTCAGCACTAAGCCTCGCTCTATGATATTTTCAAGTTCCCTCACGTTGCCAGGCCAGGAGTACTTGACGAGAACCTTGAGGGCCTCTGCCGTGACCCCTTTGACCGTTTTTCTAAGGCTTTTGTTGAACTTTACGATGAAGTGATCTATCAGGATGGGGATATCCTCTTTCCGGTCTCGCAGGGGAGGGAGCTTGATGGGAAGCACATTAAGGCGGTAGAACAGGTCGTCTCGGAAGGAGCCCCCTTTGACCGCTTCGTCCAGGTCCTTCACGGTGGCAGCGACAATACGCACATCAACCTTTATGGGCCGCGAATCCCCAATTCTCCGAATCTCTCCGTCCTGGAGGACTCGGAGGAGTTTGACTTGAAGTGAAAGTGGCAGTTCCCCGATTTCGTCCAGGAACAAGGTACCACCATCGGCCTCCTCAAAGAGCCCCTTTTTGGTTCGCACGGCATCCGTAAAAGACCCTTTGACATGGCCAAAAAGCTCACTCTCCAGTAGATTCTCCGGTATGGCGCCACAATTGACAGCGACAAAGGGACTGCCAGACCGTTCGCCGTTGAAGTGGATCGCCTTGGCAACGAGCTCCTTCCCCGTGCCGCTCTCACCGGAAATAAGAATTGTGGATTTGTATCTGGCCACTTTCTCGATTGTGTCGAAGACAGCAGCCATCTTGTCGTTCTTGCTGATGATATTACTGAAATTGTACTCCCTTTTCACCTCTTTTCTGAGATAGATGTTCTCTTTTCTCAGCTTTTCCCGTTCCTCAGCTTTCTTCAGGGTAAGAACGATCTCATCTGGCTTAAAAGGCTTCGACACATAGTCGTAGGCCCCGAGTTTCATCGCCTCAACCGCCGTATCTAAGGTGCCATACGCAGACATCATGATAATCGTCGAATCCTCATAGACCTGTTTGGCCTCCTCAAGAAACTGAATACCGTCCATACGAGGCATTCTGATGTCACACAGGACTTCATCAAAGAGGCCACTTTCCATCTTTTTCAAGGCCTCCTGGCCGTCCTTGGCTGTTTCCACCTCATAGCCCTCTTTTTCCAGGATCACCGACAGCATGTGCCGATAACTCTCTTCATCGTCGACCACTAGGATTCTTCTTCTCTTTCCCATGGCTCTCCCACCTTAAGACTTGTGAACCGGCAGCAATATCCTGAAAGTAGAGCCCCCTCCCGGCTGACTCTCAACTTCGATTCTTCCGCGGAAACTCTCCAGTATTCTCATAGATATCGACAAACCCAAGCCGGTTCCTTTGTCTGGATCTTTGGTTGTGAAAAATGGATCGAAAATCTTTTCGAGATCATCAGGCGCAATGCCGCATCCTGTGTCGATAACGCTCGCAGCCACGACGTGTGCTCCCCTGTTAAGGGGATGTTCCGCCATGTGGGACCGACGGAGATGGGTGTAGTCTGAATCGGTAGGATCGCCCTTCCGACGCCTGTACCCGTCATCTTCTGCGTTGTGTGCTTTCTGGAATATATGATCGTCGGTCTTAACGGTCAACGTACCGCCATCAGGCATGGCGTCAACGGCGTTGATAATCAGATTTACGAATACTTGCTGAATCTGAGATTGGTCCACCTGAACCGGTGGCAGACCCTTCTTGAGTTCGAGAACCGACGTAATATTCTTGAAGGATTTTTGAAACGACAGGAGAGAGAGGCAATCCTCAATCACCCCATTGAGGTCTACGTCCTTGATCTCTACGACCGAAGGCCTCGAAAAGTCTAGGAGCTCTCTGATAATCTTGTTGATCCGCTGAATCTCCACCTCGATGCGACTCAAGTATTCCAACCCGTCAGATCCATCATCGAGGAATTCTTGCAATATGCTCGTGTATCCCAGAATCGCTCCTAATGGATTTCCAACCTCGTGAGCCACCCCTGCTGCAAACCGGCCGATAGACGCGAGCTTCTCGGATCGGGTCAGTTCCATCTGGGTCCTCTGGAGCCTCTCATTTGCCGCTTCCAAGGAGCGAACATACTCCTGAACACTGCGTTGGCTCTCACGGAGGCGAGCTGTCATCTGGTTGAAAGAATCTGCCAGCTTTCCTATCTCGTTACCTTCGGTGACCCCAATACGTTGATCGTATTCTCCCCTTGTGATGCCCTCAGTTGCCCGAACCAGGGTCTTCAGTGGGTTGACGATCACACGTGAGAGGAGAAAGCTTCCAAAGATCAGGATGACCAGGCCATCAAGCATGACAAGCAGGATGATCAGCCTTTGGGACCTTATGATGCCTTTCATAACGTCCGCCAGAGAGAGACGGACGTAGACGGCGCCGACTAATTCCCCTTCCCTGAAAAGTGGCGAAAAGAGATTCAGGTCCCGATAGGTTCCGAACAGAAAAGAGTCATCACGGTCAAACTTCCAAATCCCTGTTCTGTCAGAAATGGCTCTGGTCATGTCTGCATCGTTGATTCGCTTCGCCCCTCTCCCCTCAAGGCTAGAAGCAATTACCTGCTGCGATGGGTCGACGATAGCAATCTCTTCTATCTCTCTCGGGTCAGCATAAACTTGAACTAGCCTGTGGAACAGATAAGCCCTGTCAGAGAAGTCGGCCTTTCCGATCCCCTGGAGGTCGATACTGTCCTGAATAGATTTCAAGATCAACCTACCATTTCTGACTTTCTGCTTCAGGATATCCCGCTCGTGGATCTTCATAATGCTGAATCCGACAAGAAGCATGGCACCGGTCATCAGGAGAGCCAGGTTGAGTATAATCTCTGTTCTCAACCCCACCCTAAATTTTCGAAACAGCCAGACAGGACGCTTCAATCCTACTTCCCCACCGTAAGGTACCACCCCATGATCTCCACACCCCAGAGAAGATAGACGATGGCACCAGCACCGAGAAAGGGTCCGAAAGGGATAGCATATTTTGAATCTCGGCCTTTCATGACCATGAGTGGAACACCCACAACACAGCCAAGAAAAGAGGCGACGAGAATCACGAAGAGTATCGGCTTCCACCCTCCCAGAAATGCCCCGATCATGGCAAGAAGTTTGATGTCTCCACCACCCATCCCCTCTTTCTGTGCTTCGCCGATGGCCTTCATGAGTTCTTTTCGATTTGGGTGATCGTCTGTGTCAATCGCGTAGAGGGCCGCCTCTTTTTTTAATTCCTCAAGGCTCAACCCTTTCAAGGCTTTCTCCGTCTCCGCCTGGTGCGTCGTACCTCTGAACCGCTCCCGCAATCTAACGAAGCCCGCATAGCCCAGCGTGACAGCCAACAGGCTTCCCCCACCCGCCAGAATTCCTATTGCTGAATCGAGGACCGTCATCCGGGCTGTCCCGAAGGAGAAGGCCAGACCAGCCACAATGCCCGGAAGGCTGATCCTGTCCGGAACGATTCTATGGACAAAATCAATGGCGGAGACGACGATCAACGCAGCGGCAAAAATGAAATAGCCAACGTATTCAACAGTTGGTCCGAATTGTTTGAGGAGCAGCAGCGAGATGATCGCCGAAAGAAATTCCACGAGGGGATACTGGAGCGATATAGGAGAGCCGCAGTTCCGGCACCGTCCCCTCAGGAGTAAATAGCTGAGGATCGGGATGTTGTCGAAAAAACGGATCCGCTGTCCACATGAGGGACATCGGGAAGGAGGAAAGACGATCGACTCTCCCCGGGGAATCCGGTAGATGCAGACATTTAAGAAACTGCCCACGCAGGCACCACCAATAAAGGCAAAGACGAATAGCCAGACTGAATCGACGCTTCTCAATAAATCAATCATTTAGCATGTTCCGGTGATCATTTCTCCACGATCATTGACGCGTCCGCGCCGCTGATCGCGCTGAAATCTTGAACTCCCTCGCCAGAATTCCAACGATCCTCTCCGCAGCCCTCCCGTCCCATAGGGGTGGAGATTGACCGCCTTTGCCCTCACCCCGGAGGATTTTCATGGCTTCCTCTATAATCCGACGTTTGTCGTGTCCCAGGAGAAGGTTGGTCCCCAGTGTGATCGTAACCGGCCTTTCCGTGGTGTCGCGAAGCGTCAAACAGGGGATTCCGAGGACAGTGGTTTCCTCCTGAATGCCACCCGAATCGGTCATCACGAATTTCGAATGAACGACCAGATTCTGAAAATCCAGGTACCCCAGGGCATCACAACACCAGATTCCCGGGCCCCTCACGACTCCATTTTTGTTGGAGCCACCAGCCGAAGGGAACTCAACATCTAAGAATCTGAAAGATCCCTCATAGCCAAAACGGCTAAGGGCCCTCTTGGTCCTCGGGTGGATGGGGAACACAATGGGAAGCCGGGTCGATATTTCATCAAGGCCGCTAATGATTTCTTGGAAAACCTTGGGATCGTCTACATTGGCAGGTCGATGAAGTGTCAAGACGGCGTACTCTTTTCGTTTCAGGCCCAGCCGACGCCACGTGTCCTTTTTTCGAATGCTCTCCAGGTTGGCGTAGAGCGTATCGATCATCACATCTCCCACCAGAAAGATTTTCTCCGGAGCGACCCCCTCGCGAAGCAGGTTCTGGTTTGCTTCTTCACAGGTGGTGAAGAGATACGTCGAGAGGATATCGGTTACCATCCGATTGATTTCCTCGGGCATTCTGCGGTCGAAACTTCTCAGGCCCGCCTCGACATGTGCCACAGGAATGCGCAATTTTGAAGCCACAAGAGAGCAGGCAATCGTCGAGTTTACATCTCCAACGACGAGAACCAGATCCGGTTTCTCCCTGAGGCAAACCCCCTCGAAGGCCATCATGATCTGGCCAGTCTGGTGCGCGTGTGAGCCCGAACCGACCTCTAAGTTAATGTCCGGTTTGGGGATCACCAGCTCCTGGAAAAAAGCCTCAGACATTTCCACATCGTAGTGTTGCCCGGTGTGGACGAGGAGCCAGCCCATTCCCGGAATCTCTTCCATTGCCCGGATAATGGGCGAGATCTTCATGAAGTTCGGACGCGCACCGACAACATTGATGACGTTCATAGATGCTCCATGATCGGAT